>Ga0208645_1000129_pt1 | contig 116565 bp, 101 predicted proteins | sample VirMetDEL_Sep_01_FD_184519 | JGI IMG/M metagenome (GOLD analysis project Ga0208645, IMG submission 184519) | Aqueous microbial communities from the Delaware River and Bay under freshwater to marine salinity gradient to study organic matter... | ecosystem: Environmental > Aquatic > Marine >...
GAGTGGGGTCCGGGTGGCGAAAACGTAAGAAATACTCGTCGAATTGATTGTTTTTTGATCATTTGGCGAGTTTAAAAGTTGCGCTAGGTGGTATGCCGGGGAAATACATGGCTACTTCAGACCATCCCTAACCTAACTCGGCAATAACTTGATGGCCAAGTAGTGGCAATTAATAAGTTATTCGCTGAATCAACATCAAAATAGTTGCCGTTTGTCGGAATAATACTTCCGGTGAGCGCTTGCTTATCTGTTTTGATTATTTTTATGGTTATAAATCAGTGTGTTGCAGAACTATCTAGAACTTTCGTGCAACTAATCCAGTTCCTTGGGTCAGCCGAAGTTCGATGTTAGTTTGCCGCGCCTTGATTTTCGACGGATCGAACATGTCTTTGTTATTGCCACGGACTCGGTATCTTCTGTGTACTTTGCTGCTCGCCTGGTTAAGCCTGAACAGCGCCACGGCCGCCCCCACGCCGGGCGATCAGGACCTGATCCGCGACCGCCAGAACCGCCTGCTCGACGAGCAGCGCCGGCGCCTCGACGAGCTCAAGGACCTGCCCGGCAAAGAAGCCAAGCCCCAGGCCCCGGCCACGCCCGCCGACAGCCGTTGCTTCCCGATCCGGGACATCACGCTCAAAGGCGCCGACAGCCTGCCCGCCACCGACCGCGAGCGCCTGCTCAAACCCTATGTCGGCCAGTGCCTGGGCGTGTCGCAGCTCAATGAACTGCTCAAGGTCATCACCGATTACTACATCGACAAAGGCCGGGTCACCAGCCGCGCCTACTTGCCGCAACAAGACCTTTCCAGCGGCCACCTCCAGGTGCTGGTGGTTGAAGGCAAACTCGAAGGACTCAAAGGCGCCCAAGGCAGCAGCGTGACCGATCGCGAGCTGGCCATGGCCTTTCCCGGCAAGGTCGGCGAGGCGCTCAACCTGCGCGAAGTCGAGCAACTGGTGGACCAGCTCAACCGCCTGCCCTCCAAGCAGGCGCAAATGGAACTGACCCCCGGCACCCAGGTAGGCGGCAGTGACGTCGTGGTCAAGAACACCCCGCAAAAGCCCTGGCGCGCCAGCCTGTCGCGCAACAACGACGGGCAGAAAAGCACCGGCGAACAGCAATGGGGCGCCGGCCTGGAGTGGGACAGCCCGCTCGGCCTGGCCGACCAACTGGTGCTGCGTGGCGGCCACGATGCTGTCAGCGACCACCAGAAAACCTCGAAAAACAGCATGCTCTACTACAACGTGCCGTGGGGCTGGTGGAACTTCAGTTACACCTACAACGAGAGCGACTACCGCACCTTTGGCGTGACCAACGACTACAAATTCAAGCAGAACGGCGACAACCAGAATCACCAGTTGCGCGCCGAGCGGGTGGTCCATCGTGACGATGTGAGCAAGACATCGCTGAACGTCGGCGTGGCGCACCTGCGCACCAACAACTACATCCTCGATACCCGTACCGCCTCGAGCAGCAACCGCCTCAGCGAATTGCAACTGGGCTTCAACCACGGGCGTCGCATCGGCAGCGGGTTCGTCAACGTTGACCTGGGCATGCAGAACGGCATCGGCTTGCTCGATGCCCAGGCCCAGGACGAGCGTGATGACGCTGGCAATCGGCAGCCCAACGCGCGCTATCGCAAATACACCGCCACCGCCAGCTTCCTGCAGCCGTTCACGCTGTGGGGCGAGTCGTTCAGTTTTTCCAGCCTGGCCACCGGCCAACGCAGTGAAGACATCCTGTTCAGTCCACAGCGCATCAGCCTCGGCGGCTCGGCCTCGGTGCGCGGCTTCAAAGACCAGCAACTGAGCGGCGACAGCGGCGGCTACTGGCGCAACGACGTGCGCTGGGCGCGCCCGGTGACGCTCGATTGGCTGCGCCCGGCCTTTGCCGAATACGGCGCCAGCGTCGGCTACGACCAAGGAGTGATCAGCCACGGTCGCTACAACGACGACGTACACGGTCGGGTCTCGAGCAACTCCCTGGAGCTGTTCGCCCGGGGCAAACACGTCAGCACCAGTGTGACGTTTGCCCATTCTTTGGAACGCCCGGCAGTGATGAGCGAGCGCGAAGCGCCGATCTACTTCCGCATGGATTTCTTCCTGTAATTCAACGCCCCGTTACATCGAGAATTTGAAAATGGATGTTCGCCAATTTGCCTTCCTGGCCCGCCAACCTTCTGCCGCCATGAAGCCGCGCGACGCGTTCTTCGGCCTGCCCAAGCGCGGGCTGGCATTGATCCTCGCCAACGCGCTGTTCTGGCAGCCGCTGCTGGCCCAGGCCGAGGGCATCGTGGTCAGCGCGCCCGGCACCACCGTCGGCGCCGCGGGCAATGGCGTGCCGGTGGTGAACATCGCCACACCGAACGGCAGTGGCCTGTCGCACAACCAGTTCAAGGACTACAACGTCGGCCCCAACGGCGTGATCCTCAACAACGCCAGCGGCGCGGTGACCAACACCCAGCTGGGCGGCTACATCGTCGGCAACCCCAACCTCAAGGGCGGCGCGGCCAGCGTCATCCTCAACGAAGTCAACGGCGGCAACCCCAGCCAGTTGCGTGGCTACACCGAAGTAGCGGGGCAGTCGGCCAAGGTCATCGTCGCCAACCCCTACGGCATCAGTTGCAACGGCTGCGGCTTCATCAACACCCCCAACGCCACCCTGACCACCGGCAAACCCGTCATCGATCCGACCGGTCAACTGAAAAGCTACCAGGTCGACGGCGGCGCGGTGACCATCGACGGCCAGGGCCTGAACGCGAGCAACGTCGACCGCTTCGAAATCATCACCCGCTCGGCCAAGATCAACGCGCAGATCAACGCGCGCCAACTCACCGTGATTGCCGGTCGCAATGACGTGGATGCACAAACGTTGAACGCCACCGCACGCGCCGATGACGGCAGTGCCAAGCCTGAGCTGGCAATCGACTCCAGCGCCTTGGGCGGCATGTACGCCGGCGCTATCAAACTGGTCGGCACCGAAGCCGGCGTGGGTGTGAAGCTCGACGGTACGTTGGCGGCCAGTGGTGGGGATATTCAGCTTGATGCCAATGGCCATTTGAGCATGGCGCAGGCAGCGGCCACCGGTAACGTCAAGGTTACGGCGCAGAACGTCGACCTCACCGACAAGGTCTACGCCGCCGGCAACGTGCAAGTGACCAGCGCCCAGGCCCTGGTCAACCAGAAGAGTGTGGCCGCCGGCCAACGCATCGACATCAATGCGGCCACGGTCAACAATCCCGGCATCATCGAAGCCGGCGTCGCCGCCGACAACACCCGCAATACCACCGGCGACCTGGTGATTAACGCGCAAACCGTCACCACCACCGGCAACCTTCTGGCCAGCCGCAACCTGGCGATTACCGCCGCGCAGGCGTTGACCAACCAGGGTGCGATCATCCAGGCCAAAACCGTCGACGTCAGCAGCGCCAAATTGACCAACCAGGGCGCTACGGCACGCCTGTTTGGCGAACAAAGCCTGGCGCTCAACTCGCCGGCCATCGTCAACCTCGGCGGCCTGATTCGTTTTGGTGACGGCCAGGCCGCAAGTCTCAACAGCGCCTCGCTGGATAACCGCCAGGGCCGCATCGAAATGGCCGGCGGCAGCTTGGTGCTCACCAGTGCCGACCTCAACAACAACGGCGGACAAATCATCGCCAACAATCTGACCGTGAATGCGGGCAGCCTCAACAACCAGAACGGCGTAGTGGTCGCCGGCGCCACCACCGTGAACGCCACTGACCTAGATAACAGCCTCAAGGGCCTGATCCAGGCCGACGCCGGCGCGCTCACCCTCAACGTCACCAATGCCTTCAACAACAGCCAGGGGTTTGCCCAGGCCAGCACGGATCTGAACCTCAACGCCGGCAGCCTCAGCAGTAACGCCAATGGCGTGCTGAGCGCCGACACCGGCAAGCTTACCCTCGTGACTGCGGAACAGCTCAATAACGCACAGGGCCGTTTGCAGGCAGGCAAGGGCGATATTGAACTGCATGCCGCGAGCCTGGATAACCAGAGCGGCGTGATCGTCGGCAAGCAACTGTTGCTCGCCGCCGGTGACATCGACAACCGCGCCGGCACCGTGCTGGGCAACGCCGTCGATGTGACCGCCGGGACCCTCAACAACAGCAGTAAAGGCTCGTTGATCAGCGATGCCGGTGACGTGACGCTCAACATCAGCGACCTGCTGACCAACACCGGTGGCGCGATTGACGCTGGCGAACGCAGCGTGCTGGTCAAACAGCTCACCACCCTCAACAACAGCGGCGGCCTGCTGCGTGGCAAGCGCCTGGACATCACCGCGCAGCATCTGAACAACGATAACGGCCAACTGCTGGCCGGCAACCTCGGCCTGAACTACAGCGGCCAAGAGCTGAGCAACCGCAAAGGCCTGATCCTCAGCGGCGGCGCCCTCACCGAATTGACCACCGGCAGCCTGGACAACCAGGGCGGCACCGTGCAGGGCGATACCCTGACCGTCACCGCCGACTCGGTCGACAACGGCAGCGACGGCCTGATGGCGAGCCTGATCGGCAATCTGCAACTGACCGTTGAAGCCCTGGCCAACCGCGGCGGCAAGCTGTTCGGCAAAGAGCAGGTGACCATCAGCGGCGCCACCCTCGACAACAGTGCGGGCGGCCAGCTCAGCGGCAATCAGCTCAACCTCACGTCACGCGACACCCTGACCAACCGGGGCGGCCTGATTGAGGCCAACCAGGGCCTGACCGTCGGTGGCGGCAACCTCGACAACAGCGCGGGTGGTCAACTGCGCGCCTTGAAAGGGATCACCAGCAGCATCAACGTCAGCGGCGCAGTCAATAACCAGAATGGCATTCTGGAGTTTGGCAGCCAGGGCTTCAGCCTCGACGCCGCCAGCCTGAACAACCAGTCCGGCCAATTGCAGCACGCCGGCAGCGGCCTGATGCGCGTCCACACCGCCAGCCTCACCGGCAGCCAGGGCAACATCAACGGCATGGGCACAGCCGACTGGGCATTCGGCAAGGTCGATGGTCTGGGCCGTGTGCAACTCAACGAAGTCATCACCTATAAAAGCAGCCAGGCGCTGGCGCTGAAAGCCGGTGACCGCATGGCCAGCGGCAAGGGCCTGGTCATCGACGTGGCCAGCCTGGATAACGGCGGCGAACTGCTGAGCGACGGTGACCTGAGCATCACCACCGGCGACATGACCAACAGCGGCCGCGTATCGGCCCTGCAAACGCTCACCGTTACAGCCAATAACCTGAGCCAGAACGGCGGCCGTCTGGCCGGCACCGACACCCGTCTGAGCCTGACCGGCACCCTCGACAGCCTCGGTTTCCTCACCGCACGTCAGCAACTGGATATCGCGGCGGCGCAGATCAATAACCGTGGCACCTTGGGCGCCCAGGGCGCGGTGAACCTGACCGCCGTGAATGGCATCACCAACGCTGCCGATTCGCTGTTGTTCAGCGGCGGCGATATGACCTTGCGCAGCAATGGTTTCAGCAACCTCTATGGCGATGTCTACAGCAAAGGCAACTTGAGCTTCGCCGCACAGGATGGCGGGCGTGCCGTGCTGTTCAGCAACCGCTCCGGCACCGTGGAAAGCGAAGGCTCGATCGGTATCAATGCAGGCTTTATCGAAAACGCCAAAGATGCGTTCGAACTCGGGCAGACGCTTACCACAGGCAGCTTGAGTTGGATCTGTGGCCAGCACTGCGGCGAGAAAGACAACTGGGAAAAAGGCCTGATCACCATCTACGAGACGTACCTTGAGGCGGCGACCAAAGATTCGGTGGCGGCGCGCCTGGTGGCTGGCAAAAACATGCTGCTGCAAGGCGACAATGTGCAGAACCGCTACAGCCTGATGGCTGCCAATGGCGACCTGAGTATCACCGCCGGTGACTTGCTCAACCAGGGCGCCGCTACGCGCACGGGGCAGCGCAAGATTGTCGTCAGCACGCCAGGTCGCGTTTCCGACGATTTGTTTGAACGCATGCAATATGTCGATGTTCCCGCTTTCAATGCGGCCACGGCGGCTGGGCATTTCGATAAGGCGCGCTTCGAAGAGCTGAAAAACCGCTCACCCAATAGCTTGCCTTTCGCCCACTTAAGCGACGTCACCACCTGGACCCCCAACGCCGGCCATGAGTACGACGCCACGCTTCAGGCCGGTGGTACGGTCGACCTTTCCAAAGTCACCCGAAAAACGCAAAACGGCACGCTGCACGAAAACACCCTGGCGCAACTGACCGGCACCCTCGGCGATGACCAGACCGGCGTCCCGGTCGGTGGCATCAACATCAACCTGAGCCAACACGCCAACAACCCCGGCGCCCAGGCGCCTGGCAGCGTACTGCCGGTGGTTACCCCTGCAGCGGGTGGCGGTTTCGTACCCGTTGACTACACCGGCGTGGCCTTCGCCCCGGTCGACCCCACCACCGCGCCCAACTTCCAGTTGCCCAAGGGCGAGTACGGCCTGTTCGTCAAAAACGCCGACCCCACCAGCCACTATCTGATCGAAACCAACCCGGAATTTGCCAGCCTCACCGGCTTCTTCAGCTCCGACTACATGCTCGGCAAACTCGGCTTCACCAGCGACAACGCCTGGCGCCGCCTCGGTGATGGCCAATACGAAAGCCGCCTGATCCGCGATGCGGTGCTCGCGCAAACCGGCCAACGCTTCCTCGCCGGCGGCCTGACCAGCGACGCCGACCAGTTCCGCTACCTGATGGACAACGCCCTGGCCAGCAAGGACGCCCTGCGCCTGAGCCTCGGCGTGTCCCTCACCGGCCAGCAAGTCGGCGCCCTGACCCACGACATCGTGTGGATGGAAAACCGCGTCATCGACGGCCAGACCGTCCTCGTGCCGGTGCTCTACCTGGCCCAGGCCGACTCGCGCAACGTACGCGGCAACAGCCTGATCCAGGGCCGTGACCTCAACCTGTTCACTGGCGGTGACCTGATCAACGTCGGCACCCTGCGCGCCAGCAACAACCTCTCCGCCGCCGCCGGCGGCAGTCTCTACAACGGCGGCCTGATCGAAGCCGGCAACAACCTGAGCCTGCTGGCCCAGGACAGCATCCGCAACGCCATGGCCGGCGAAATTCGCGGCAAGCAAGTGAGCATGGCGGCGGTCAGAGGCGACATAACCAACGACAACACCGCCATCCAGGTGCGTGACGGCGCGGGCATGCGCACCCTCACTGACAATGGCACCAGCCTCATCGTCGCCCGCGAAAACCTGGCCATGAACGCCGGGCGCGACCTCATCACCCGAGGCGCCCTGGCAGGTGGCACCGACGTCACCTTAACCGCCGGCCGCGACATCAGCATCCTGCCCGTCAGCGACACCAGCGTGAAACACGCCTTCAGCGACGGCGGGCAAAAATCCAGCATCACCACCGACGTCAAAAACCTCGCCGCCAGCGTCACGGCGGGCGGCAACCTCAACATGAAAGCCGGGCAGGACGTCAACATCATCGGCAGTAATGCCACCGCCGGCAAAGACTTCAACATCGACGCCGGGCGTGACTTCAACGTGGCGTCGGTCAGCGATGTGCACAACGTCGAAGGCAAGGAGAAGCACGGCAAGAAGCGCATCAAAACCTCGGATGACCAGACCACCCAAGTGGCGAGCGTGCTGACGGCGGGTGGGGATTTTGTCAGCCAGGCGGGGCGTGACACCACGATCGTGGCGAGCAAGATCAGCGCGGGGAATGAGGCTTATCTGTATAGCGGGGATAAGCTGAACCTGCTGGCGGCGCAGAACAGCGCGCATACCTTGTATGACATGAAGAAAAACAGCGGCTGGGGCTCCAAAAAGGCCAAGCGCGATGAAGTCACTCAGACCACCAACATCGGCACCGAAATCAAAACCGCAGGCAACCTGACCCTGGTCAGCAATGGCGACCAACTCTATCAGGTTGCCAAGCTCAATAGCGGCAATGACCTGATTCTGAAAAGCGGCGGGGCTATAACCTTTGAAGGCGTGAAGGACTATCACGACGAGAGCCATACCAAGAGCAAGAGCAGCATGGCTTGGTTCTCGATGAAAGGCAAAGGCAGTACTGACGAAACCTTGCGTCAAAACGAACTGGTCTCTCAGGGTCAGACCGTCATCCAGGCCGTGAACGGTCTGAAGATCGATGTAAAACAAGTCGACCAGCAAACTGTCAGTCAGACCATCGATACGATGGTTAAGGCTGATCCGCAATTGGCTTGGCTCAAGGATGCCGAGAAGCGCGGTGATGTGGATTGGCGGCAAGTGAAGGAGCTTCACGAGTCTTTCAAGTACAGCAACTCGGGCATGGGCCAGGCGGCGATGTTGGCGATCATCATCATCGTCACTGTGTTGACGGCAGGGGGCGCGAGTGCTCTAGCGGGTGGTGCCGCAGGAGCGACAGCTGGCTCAGGAACCGCCATGGCCGCCGGCACCGCAGCAACTGCGGCGACGGCAACGACGGCGGCCACCGCAGCCACCGCAGCAGGTTTTGGAAACATGATGGCCACCGCCGCATTGACCTCGCTGGCCAGTACCGGTGCTGTCAGCGTCATCAACAATAAAGGCAACCTGGGTATGGCACTCAACGACACCTTTAGCAGCGACAGCTTGAAAAACGCTGCCATCGGTGCGATGACAACGGGCGTGTTGAATTACGCGGACAGCAACTGGTTCCAGGGCGCGAGTCCGGCTAACGGTAATGGTGCGCAAGTAACGACTTCCGGGCCGGCGCAAAACCCGGGTTATTCCAGTGAATGGCTCAACTGGTCGAAAGCGCAGGATACGGTTTTGCGCAGCGGTACACATGCCGTCATCAAAAGTGGCATTTCTACTGCGATCAATGGCGGTAGCTTGCAGGACAATCTGGGATCTGCCCTGGTGTCGGAAGGCTTTGACGTCGCCGCCGCTGTCGGCAACAAGAGTCTTGGGGACTTTGCTGACTACATGAAACTGAGCAATGGCTCGGCAGAGAAAGTTTTTCTACATGCTATTTTGGGTGGCGCGCTGTCTGCCGCCAGAGGCGGTGACTTCAAAACTGGAGCGCTAGCCGGTGCAGCAGCGGAGGGCCTGACTGCTGGGGCAACCGAAAATTTGAGCAAGTATTTGGACTCCCAATTTGCAACCAATGATCAGTTCAAGGTTGGTACGGCCCAGATCATAGGGATTTTGGCGGGTGCAGCAGTCGATGGTGATCCTGAAACTGCCAGTTGGGTTGCAGGTAATGCTCAGCGTTATAACGACATGATGCATTTTGGTGGGGATTGGGGCGCTGCTGCAGCTAGCCTTGATGCATACAACGTCGAAAATGGGGCAACACCCGCTGAGAGGTCTGAGGCGCTCAGCTCATTGACCAGAGGCGACGGGTTTGACGGACCAATGCCTGCAAACGCGCTTGTGCAAGCGTGGTCAGTAATGATTACTGCGCCGCTTGTATTCGTTGAAGCGCCAGTAGGTGTAGTTGGTCTTGGGGCTGGTGCACTTATTTCCGGCGGCGCGAATATAGGTTATCAGCTATCTACAGGGGAGCAGTTCAGTTATACCGACGCATCTATTGCCGCCGCCGTTGGTGCTGCGACACAGGGCAAGGGGTTTATGGTGACGCAAGGGCTAGGGCTAAGCGGGTCTTATTTGGGTAGTTCGTTGAAGGGAGAGGATCCAACGTATTCACTTTTGGGAACCGCTGCAGGGGGGGTGTTAGGTTTCAAAAGTGGGCAAGTAGTAACTGGTCACTTGAAACCATATGTAGGCCAATCTGCGGATGTTATTGGTAACATGGCCGGTTCTATTACTTCCGAAGTTGTTGGTGGGAAGGTCGGAACACTGGGGGGCAAGAAATGATTAAGCCGAAATCGAGTTTGCAAGCATTTGCACTGTTGTTTGTATATTGTTTTGTTTTGTTTATGTTCGTAAGTGTTATTGGAGTATTTTTAGGGGCAGTAATAAATTTTCTTAAAAGCAATCTGTGGGAGTTCGGATGGTCTGATATAACAGGTTTAATCGCTGGTGCTTTAATTTATACCGTTTTTGCTACAGTAGGGATTTGGTTTTTGTCGAGACTGAAGGCGCATAAAGCTGCAAAGGAGAAAGATATAGAAAGAAAATAATGATAAAGAGGAGAAATAGGGATCAGAGCCTGAGGGATCCCCACAAATTTACTCCAAGTTCTACGCCTGATGGTGCACCTCATCACGCAGAGCATGCTCCAATATTTCCAAGTGCTCTCGGTCACCGAAACCTGTGCAACTGCGCCAATACTCCAGGCCTAAACGCCATAATGAAAGTACTCGCCTCTCTCTGAGACTGTTACTTTGATAGGAGAAAATAGGGGTCAGACCACGATTAGTGCACCAATGTATATTGGTGGTCTGACCCCTATTTTTCTTAACGGTATCACCTTGATTGATCGAAAAACGGCGCTAACTACATTTGATAAACAGATACAGAGCGTTCAGCGAGTATCGGCAGCGCTAAAGCAGAATCCGGGAGTTAAGGCGGTTTTTGAATTTCCCAATCAAAAAGCAGCTGATAGGGCAACAGATATCCTTGTTGAGCAAAATATCAGAAATATTTCTGTAAGGGTGGCACCTTAATGACTAAATATAAGCTTGAATTTCGACATAGACCTAATTTTTCAGAGTCTATCGAAGATAGGCATAATAATTTTTTGAGAGCTGTAAGCGATTTGGGCGTTCCATGGGGTTTGAGCGATTCCCTTAAAGTTCCCCCTATTGGAAGCGAGTTGGTGACCTCGGCGTCATTAGATAAGCTACTTCCAGTCGGCGTTAAAGGTCGTATTTCATACGCCCTGCGAGATCAGAAGTATCTGGAAGATGATGCGCAGTTTGATGATACTCTATTTATTGAATTTACAGCTTCAAAAGTCGACTATTCAGATTTGTTGAAAGTTATTTTTCCTAGATATATTAAGGCGTTTGGTTCCTATCGCTCGGCTTTGCATGATTGGAGTGTTACGAGAAGCGATTGGCCTTTAGTGGTAGAAGCTTGTGAAGCTACAAAGAAAGACGTCAATGGTAGGGATGGTGTTTTTCGTATAAATGCAGCGAATTATTTCGATAAGGAATTGTGTTTTCGTGCTTTTGGAAAGGGACCTCGTGAACTTGTTGATTTAATATGTGATTATGTAGAAGAAGTGCGTGAGTTTGAAGATGGAGCTTTGATTGTGATTAGTTATAATCCGCTATCTGCCGACGAGCTCCTCAGTGCGGGTGATCGACTAAAAAGCTTGGTGATTTGATTGTTTTTTTGGTCAAGATGGTCGGTGTAGGGCTGTTTTGACTGGGCCTGGTAGAGTTGTTGGGAAGATTCTGCTTTTATGGTTCTTTAATAAAATGGTTTTATATATCGGCCGGGCAGTTATGGTTTAACTGCCCGGATTCTGCTTTAGATCTTCGAGTTTGATTTCCGTCCAATAACATCCAGCAGATCGCACCCATCCCGCAGCGGTATAGCCAGCAGCAGCGCAAAATCATGCAACACAACCGCATCACTGCTGATCTTTTCCCGAAATGCCAGATTCTCCAAAAACTGAGTCACCGCACGAATACGATACGCGGCAGCCTCATGGAGGACATCGAGGGGCGCTTGCGTGTCGATCACCAACGCGGGAATGGTTGAGTCGTGGCCTGTTAATGGCATGGGAAATAGGGGAAATAGGGGTCAGACCACGTTTTGCATTTATGGAGTTTTTGTAACTATTGTTCAGTCCTTTAAAAAGAGAGTTATCCGAGGAGTGGTATGTCGTCCGAAGGCTGTTTTTTCTTAGTCTTATAATGGTGGTCTGACCCCTATTTCTCACCTATTTCTCTAATTGGTTCGCTGGTGCCGACAAAGCAGGTGCAAGTACTAGCACCGTCCAAGGTGTTAACCCGAGTGCGGGCTCAACCTTGGCGGTTACTAACTCCTCCAAAGATATTTTCACCTGGACGTCAGCGGGTGATATCGCCCTGCGCACTGGAGGTCGGGCGGTAATCTCTAGCGGGATTTCTACGGCCATCCAGGGCGGAAGTTTCGGCGACAATTTCAATGCTGTCTTGCTGGGAGAGGCTGGCAACGTTGCGATGGCTACCGGTTTTAATTGGGTGGGTGACTACGTCACGTTCCCGAATGGAAGTCCTCAAAAGATCATTGCTCATGCATTGATGGGCGGATTGCTGGCGGAAGCGACCGGCAGTGATTTCAAAACCGGGGCTGCGGCGGCTGGGTTGAATGAAGCGCTCATCAATCAATTAACTTGGGCCGCCCAAGGCAATAAAGACATCACTTTGATGCTTTCACAACTGACTGGGTTGTTAGCAGCGGCGGCGGTTGATGGTGATTTAGAGAAAGGCTCTCAGATTGCTCAGAAGGCGACGACGTTTAACTACCTTTACCACAAAGAAGTCGAGGAGATGCTTCGGGAGGTTGACAGCAAAAGTACGGAACAAGAGAAAAGGGCGGTTAGGGAGCGGTATGCGGCCCTTGATCAGCAGAGAAATGACGAATTGGATGCGCTCTGCGCGCGCGATCCGCAACGCTGCAGGGGTATTGCTATCTCGTTGGCGAACGATGATCAGAAACTCGTCGATCTGGTAGGTAAACTTAGGTCCCAGGGACAGGGTGGTGCTGCTTCTGCTGTAGGTTTTGTGATAGGGAGCAACCTAGACGCTTCCAGCAAAATTGCTGCAGATATCAGCTCTGCTGGCGGTGGGGTGTTGGTTAAGCTCGGGGCGGAGGCTATCAAGGCTGGAGTTGGAGTAACATTACCCTCGCGCTCTGGAGCAGGGAAAGGGAAGGGTAGTCAGGGTGAAGCTGCGGGTCCTGATGTACCGCAGGGTGCAAAAGCGACAGTTCAGGGACCTTTGGTTTCTAAAGGGTCCGATGTAACGCCAGAGATCATTCAAAAAGCATTACAAGGTGATCCTGCTATTAGCGGTCAAAATTTTGTTTCATTACCTGCGGTTCAGAGATACGTTGATCGTCTTCTTAAGGGTGATGTCGCTCCTCCAATTAAAATGGATGGAAATATAATTGTTGATGGGAATCATCGTTATATCGCTGCGAAAATATTAGGGCGAAGTCCAGAGGTGGCTCCAGGAACATTGTCACCGAGCAAAGCTGGACAAACCAAACCTGTATCAGATGTAAAAATTGATCCGGTAGATTGGGGGAATAGATGATAACTATTTACTTTGAGACAGGTGAGACTATGGACTTGCCTTTGGATAGCCTAGCTAATTCTATATTTAGTGGGTTGGAGCTTCATCGTGCAATTTTTGATAATTTTGATGTTTCTGGAGCAAATTTTACAAATTCGAATTTGAGAAATGCATCTTTTAATCACTCTATATTGAATGGGGCGGTAATGCATGGTGCCGCTCTTATGAATGCGACACTGGTTGGCGTACAGATGAAACGGGCGGATCTTTCAAGTGTTATAGCAGTTGGGGCTGACTTTACCGAGGCCGATCTTTCATCGTCTGGTCTGAAAAATGCGGATGTTTTTGGCGCTAGTTTCGTAAGAGCTAATTTATGCGATGTTAATTTTGACGTTAAAAGAATAGAAAACGCTTCTTTTTCTGGTGCTATATATAATGAAGGGACAGTTTGGCCTGAAGGTTTTGATCCTATAATGTTTGGTGCGACCAAAATTTAATTTTAGTCTCTCTATTCGGTGCAAAAGCTACTGGTGGCGCTGCTGGAAAGGTAGATGATCTTGCGTCAACTAAGGTCAAGTGGGTTGATGAGAATGCAGGTATGAGTTCGCGTGCCCGTGATTACAATGACTCAGCAACCGGTGCTCGCTCCAATCCTGCAACCCAATCTGGCCAAGCTCCTGCGCTAGAAAGAACAATGCCGGATGGATCAATAAGGTTGGTTAAATTCGATGGTGTGGATGGTGAAGTTTTAGTTGATCGCAAGATTTCGGTTGGGGAAATAGGGGTCAGACCACGTTTTGCATTTATGGAGTTTTTGTGACTATTGTTCAGTCCTTTAAAAAGAGAGTTCTCCGAGGAGTGGTATGTCGTCCGAAGGCTGTTTTTTCTTAGTCTTATAATGGTGGTCTGACCCCTATTTCTCCATGTCCAGGGTTCGCCACTTACTGTGCCACTGCCTGATACACGGCATTTGGACGCGCATATGCCAGGAGGATTTAGATATAATCCGGGCGGTCCAGGGTCAGCTCTCCCGGCATACCCTCCGAAAAAAGGAGCTGAGTAATGCATTCCATACCGCTAGAGCTTGCGAAGCAAAAGTTAATTTTTTACGTGGCTCAGGATTTGGACCAGTCTATTAGATCTAATGTGCAGCAGCTTGTGAATGAGGTTGCTGCGTCAAGAATATGGAGCGTTACTCCGCCAAGCTTTATTGACGAGATAGACGAGAGTGGTACGGAAGTAGTAGGTGGGATTTTGGAAATTTATTCGGCTTTGCCGCCAAACCTACTTCCTATTGAGATGGACTCAAAAAACCTAGATGACGTAGAGGCGCTGGTAGGTGCCGTAAAAAAACTATCTGAAAATGAAAGTCTTTCCTTTGAGTTTCAGTTAGATACTACTTATGTTGGCGCTATTGAGGACGGTGTTATTGATCGAGTCCTGCTGGACGGTTTGCTAGTACCGTGGCGAAATCACCTCAAAGGGAAAATTTGAGTTGGTGCAAAAGGTGGGGCGAAGACTCCACAAACTGTAGAGGAAATATCAAACCCTCCACAGGCACCGGTAATTCCGTCAGGGTGGGTCAGTCGACCAGGGCGAAATGGTGGTGAAATCTACTTTCCGGCTGGTACTGATCCCGCGAAAGGGGAGCACATTAGAGTTATGCCGCCTGGCTCATCACCTGTTCCAGGATATGAGGACGGATACTGGCGTTGGCAGAACTCCGGCAAGCAACCGATGAATCCGTCGACAGGTAAACCGGGTATCGGGCAGGGAGATACACATGTTCCGCTTCCACCAGACTCTTTACCGCCTGTTCGTCGTTGAAAGGCTATGGACTTAATTAGAGGGACATATGTACACATTGCCAGACGATTTTGATTTTCTGCTGCTTTCCGGGTGTTACTTGGAAATGGTTTGTTTTGGTGTGCGCGTCACAAGGCTGGACTTTTCACGCCCACAAATTGCACCCGGCGTTCCTCCATATAAGGTTTCCTTCTGTGTTGAAGCAGGATTGACGTATCAAGTTGGTGATGTTTCGGGGAGACGAGAATTCACGGATTCATCTACCAGTGCACCCTTGTTAGATTTTTTGTTGAAAGATGTCGTTTTGGTCGAGGAAGTCGAGACTGCTACATTGCAGGTATCATTCAGTTCTGGCGATAGGATTGTAATCGAGGCTGACTGTAGCGGTGACTATGAATCCTATTCGATTTATCTGGATTCTGGTGATGTTATAGTTGTTTAATTGGTGCAAGGTGGCAGTTCAGTAAGGGAAGGGGAAATAGGGGTCAGACCACGTTTTGCATTTATGGAGTTTTTGTGACTATTGTTCAGTCCTTTAAAAAGAGAGTTATCCGAGGAGTGGTATGTCGTCCGAAGGCTGTTTTTTCTTAGTCTTATAATGGTGGTCTGACCCCTATTTCTCCCGCGCTTTCTTCCATGGCGGGTACCGCAGCGGCGAGCACTATCAACAACAAAGGCAACATTGGCCTGGTGCTTAAGGACGTGACGAGCCAAGACGCTCTGAAAGGGTATGCCACGGGTGCGGTAATCGCCGGCTTTGACGCAGCCTTCACCGACGGTTGGGGCAGAGAGTTGACGTCTGAGGGCAACTATAAAACGGTGAGTTACGCGGAGCGGGTTAAAGCCTATACCGCGAATACGGCGTTGAAAGGCGTGCTGAGCGGCAAAGATAAAAGCTCTTGGCTGACGATCGCGGGCACTGGAGCGTTGACTGAAATTTATCAATATTCCGCTGGGCGCGGTCCGGATACACGACCGGGAGTCGACAGAGTGAAGGGGCCTGAATACGAGGTGTTACCTGATGGATTTGTTCCTCGTGAAGTCTACAACGGGGTAGACAGAGATGGTAAAAATATCGGTCTCAATCTAACCGAAGGCTGTGGCATATTTTCTATTTGTCATGGCACTCCAATTAGTAATGGGTTAAATCAAGTTCCTGGATTTAATTCTTTCGCGACCTTGCATGACACATGGATGAGTGATTTGGAAACGTACAAGGGAGATGAAATGTCGTTTCTTGAAAATATTGGAAGTATGCCCCCGGCGCTATTTGTTAACTATGGTGCGATCTATGACAAATATCGGCCTCAAATCGAAGCGGAGAAAAAACGTGCGCAGAATTAGTCTCTTTGTATTATTCGCCTTTTTAATCACAGGGTGTGCACCTTCTTACTCTGGATGGAAGAACAGTAAGGATGCTTGGGTGGGAACAACATTGGATTCGCATAATCACTCCATTTGTCAACGAGATTGTGGCGGGTCGCTATGGTCCCCGGTGAATAAAAATCGCGTGTTTGATCGTGTTGTTGCTGAAGGAAAAAATAAACGGATTTACATTACGTGGATCAGGGATTGCCATTACTCTGTGTTGGTTTCCGAGGAGGGTATCATTAGAGCGTGGCGGCCCGAGGGACGCAGTGATGAAAATTGCTATATATACTAGTGGAAATAGGGGTCAGACCAGAATGGCACTTACTTAACCTTCTTCGGATGCCCATTCTTGCGTACCTCGGCCCTTGCCGCTCCTCGTGCCTGCATCAGCTTGGGGTAAGGTTTTGGCCTTCGTTTTACAGCACGGGGCTCTATCCTACTCGGCCGATTTCCAACACGTTTTCGGGCAATCAGCTGGAGCAATTTCAACACCTCGTCGCCTTGCTTACCCGTCCCGTACTGCCTCAACGCGAGGCACAACTGAAGGCTATGTTTGAAGCTCAGTTGTCGCGGTAAACAATCCGCCAAGAGCGCTGATTGGGCCATTACCATCCGAATCAAATTGTGCGCCAGCAGATACACCCATAACTCTTTGACGGCCATGCCAGGCGTCTTGCAGCTCAGCGTTTCAAGCCCCAGCGAGGAAATAGGGGTCAGACCACGTTTTGCATTTAAGGCGCTTTCGTGGCTATTGTTCTGTTCTTTAAAAAGAGAGTTATCCGAGGAATGGTGTGTCGTCCGAAGGCTGTTTTTTCTTAGTCTTATAATGGTGGTCTGACCCCTATTTCTCTTGGAGTTGAATAAAGCAGCCAACGACGGTGTAGTCAAATCCGATGCCAGTGGTACTGTGTTAGTCAAACCACAAAAAAGCCAGCGCGGCGTAACTCCAGATCCTAACGAGTGGCAGTTTGACCATGTAAAGCCAAAAAATTGTGATGGTACAAATTGCAGCTCAAATCTTCAGATTCTATCTCGACAAGAGAATAGAGCCAAATCTGACAAATAGGTGCTACTAGATGAATAATTCGATTCTAAATATAAATGAACTGCCTGCAGTTGATCGTGTTAAACATGTGGCTCAGGGGTTAGCGTTGTTGGATGCCATAATTATGCCCGAGTGGGAGTATAGATACTTCTCATTCAACTGTAATTGGGATGGAGCGGGGAAAGAAATGATGGCCTCAATGAGGGACGGATCCGGGGCTGAGTATTTTTTGCACTTTGCCGATGCAGGTGTTGCAGGGAAAGTTATATGTGGTTCTCCTTTGCCTAATGTGTCTGAATGTTTGAATGCTATGCCCGAGGCGTTTCAGCAATTTAAAGTTGAGCCAGCGTTCTCTACGGATAATGCTAGTCTGTTTTTTTGGCGAGGTGTCAAGCAGCCATCGTGGTGTGCGTCGCCGGATGGGCTGAAAGAGTATCCACTGCTAGGTTTTTTTGTGGGAGGTATTGCAGCTTATAAGAGTTTAGTTGAGAACTATTATGAGAAAAGCATCGATGCAACCGTACTTGAAGAGGTATTCGCGTCGCTAGATGTGACTGCGGACCAGCTAGTGATACTTAATCCTGATATAGAGCTTGGTGATTTAGTCGATGACTTTCAAGAGATTTTAGGTCGTGAATTTTAACTTCATCTTGATGGGACGGTGCAAAAGCACATGCTGACGCTCCCAATATCCGAGGAGTGGTGTGTCGTCCGAAGGCTGTTTTTTCTTAGTCTTATAATGGTGGTCTGACCCCTATTTCTCTTCAACATCAATCTGAACTTGCAACACCTGGACAATTACAACGTTGGCTTTCATCGCCTAGTAACCGAGCGAAGCCAAACAGATAGCCTCGCCCCTGCTCATCCACTTTCACCGATCTTTTTTGATCTAAGACCTTTTATCAATCAAGCATTGAACCTGGTTTTAACTTCTCCACCACGCGCATAAGTCATCACAAACGAACTCCAATTTTCACCACGTCTGGTGGCGCACTCCCTCAACTCCTTCACCAAACGATAGAGGATTGCGCCATTGTAATCCGTTTCCGCATCCGTCATCCGAACCCCTTTGTTCTCGACAGTAAGAACAGTTTCTATATAACCCGCACCTACTGTTACCTCATAAAAAAAGAGTCGTAGCCATCCACGATACCTGCATCTAGCAGCTCAAAAATCTGTTTCACTAACTGTACGTCTTGAGTAACCACTATATAACCTCCGGAATCTTATGAGCCTCATTTTCAAAGAAAACTTTTTCGGTCTTTCCATTTATCGTATAGGTCAACTCCATGTTATCAGGACGCGGGAAATAGGGGGCAGACCACATTTTGCATTTAAGGAGTTTTCGTGACTATTGTTCAGTCCTTTAAAAAGAGAGTTATCCGAGGAGTGGTATGTCGTCCGAAGACTGTTTTTTCTTAGTCTTATAATGGTGGTCTGACCCCTATTTCTCTTCTTAGTCTTATAATGGTGGTCTGACCCCTATTTCTCTTTAATGGTGGGGCCTAGAGTTGATTATCTGCACAAACCGGGGCGGCACTAAGGCCGCCCGATTTTATTCAGGTTGGATCGGCATTGAGCCTGCGGCTGATCACATCCAACAAATCACACCCATCGCGCAGCGGAATCGCCAGTAGATGGGCAAAGTCTTGCAGCACCACGGCATCGCTGCTGAGCTGTTCGCGAAAGGCTAGGTTTTCCAGCAGTTGGGTGACGGCTCGAATCCGGTACACGGCGGCGTCGTGGAGGACGTCGAGGGGTGCCTGAGTGTCGATGAGCAGGGCGGGTACGGTGCTATCGTGACCGGTTAGGGGCATGTATCGATTCATTTGAAGTCTCGTTTAGAGGGTATGAGATCTACCACCTAATCGTCGCCAAACGAATTAGGTGGCAGCTGTACGCAGGTTGGCGAACCGGAAACGAGTAACCGGCAGACCCGAAGGCCTCCCACGCACAGCCGCCATAACAGCGACTCTGCGGGTGCAAAATGCCTGCAAAAAAACGCAGAACGCTTTTGCACTCGTTTACGGATCGCCAAATCCGATCGCCCGGTTGGGCGACGGCCGGACTATAAGCCCCCTGCCCAAAACCACGCAAGGTATAGCACCCCGCCACTCCCTCAAGCCCCGCAGCCCTCAAACGCCCCACCCGGTCGGGTTGCATGGATTGCAGCGTTTTCAAATGACATGAGTGGATGGGGTAATGCTCAAGGCGCGTTACGCGTTCCAAGCCAGAACGCCGCCGGGTCAAGGGCAAACACTGTACCTGTGGCGAGGGAACAAGCTCCCGCGCCACAGGTCGCTTTTCGAGCGTTGTGTTTTTTCACTGAGCAGCGTGAGGGCTGGCCTGCCCTCACAGCGACTTTTGACCTCAGAACAACTTGCGCTGCACCGCCTCATCCAGCGTGCTGCGCGTCAACGCCTCCACCACTTCCCGCGTGTCCGCCTGGAACGGGATGCCCACGATCAGCACCAGGTGCATCCAGGTGCGTACCGACTCACTCTTTTTCACGCGCCCGAGTTCTTTGCCGTCTTTGTCCTTGAACACGGTTTCCAGGGTGAAGGTGTTCTTCGCCGTGGACGGGATGATGAAGAACGTCACGCCAGTGATGATCGCCGAGGCCATGTTGAACTGTTCGTTGTTGTACAGGGTGGCGTCGGCGTAGATGTCCGAGTCGACCTTGTCGGTGCTCACCCGCGAGAAGCGGTTGGACTGGCGAAACGAATCCGCCACGGCCTTTTCCCACAACGCCGCCGGAGCGCCGGCTGCAGTGTTGCCCGGGCCGCTGTTGACCTGGCGGAGCGCGGTGGTACGCACGAACGCCGTGGGTTTTTGCGCCGGTGCGTTGGCGGTCGGCGGCCAGGTTTGCACAGGCGGCAGTTCGTGTTGCGAGTAAGACACGCAACCTGTCAGCAAGATGGCCGCGAGGACCAGGCTGTGTTTGATCAATCCTTTCATGTGTCGCTCCTTGAAATTACGGTTTGGCCAGCTTCGCGGTAGCGGTGTCGAGCAGTTGCGCGACCAGTTCGTTCAGTTGCTTGGCGCCCATGGTTGGGGCCCAGTATTCGCGACCGTAGAGGCCGACGTTGCGCTCGAACTTGACCTCGTGTTTGGCGCTCGCCAGTTCCTTGCCATCGCGATCGACGATCACCAGGTCGCCGGCCACGTCAAAGGTGTCGACGTAGATTGGGCCGTTGACCCAGATCCAGACCGTCAGCGTCAGCAAGGCGCCGGGGACATAGCCTGGGTGTATGCCACGGTGGCCCTTGAGGGAGGTCATGTTGAACTTGAGCGACACGTCCTGCTCGCCCAGGCGCACGGGGTATTCGGTGACCTGCTTGAAGTAGCCCGCAGTACTCACGTACTGATTGAGCTGAGCGGTCAGCGAGCGGCTGATCGCGGTCTTGTTGGCGTCGTTGACGTCGGCGACGCTCACCGTCACATCGGCGACTTGTGCGCTGCGCGGGCTGGTGACGGCGGCAGGGTGGAGCGGGGCGCCAATGGGGCCGGTGACGGTGTAGGACACACAACCGGTCATCGACAGGGCGGCGATCAGGGTCGCTGCTCGGAAGAGGTTTTTCAACACGCAATATCCCTATTAATAAATGAGCCAGGCCACTGTCTCGACTGACGGGCCGAAAACTTGAGGAATGTGCGTCACCGCACGCGCTCCGACGAAACACCTTGAGAACCCCTCTCAACCCCGTAAAATGCTGCAGCCGTTGCGACCCGACATGTTCAGGGATGAAGTCAGTTACGCGCGAGTTCTTGCCTTTGCGCAGGCCAGCCTGCCTCCCTCCCTGAAACTGCCGCCCTTGGCCCGACGCCTTCGACCTCGAAGGGGTGGGTATCGCCTCGTGCCCGGTTTCTCGCTACACCGAGCGCTGCTGATTTCCTCACTTTAGGAGCAACATGTGAAAACACTGTCCCAAATCCTGCTGTCCGGCGTTGCCGTCGCAGCGCTGCTGACCGTGGCCGGTTGCGCCACGGAGAGCAACCGCGCGATGCCGGTGGAACAAGTCGCCAGCGCCCACGTCGCCTATTCCGGCGTGCGCGTGCCGATTGCCGTGGGCAAGTTCGATAACCGCTCCAGCTACATGCGCGGCATCTTCTCCGACGGCGTCGACCGTCTCGGCGGCCAGGCCAAGACCATCCTGATCACCCACCTGCAGCAGACCAACCGCTTCAGCGTGCTGGACCGCGACAACATGGGCGAAATTTCCCAGGAAGCCGCGATCAAAGGCACCGTGCAGAAGCTCAAAGGCGCTGATTACGTGGTGACCGGCGATGTGACCGAGTTCGGCCGCAAAGAAACCGGCGACCGCCAGTTGTTCGGCATCCTCGGCCGTGGCAAGACGCAAGTGGCCTACGCCAAAGTCGCGTTGAATATCGTCAACATCAGCACTTCCGAAGTGGTGTATTCCACCCAGGGTGCCGGTGAGTACGCGCTGTCCAACCGTGAAGTGATCGGCTTCGGCGGCACCGCCAGCTACGACTCCACCCTCAATGGCAAGGTGCTCGACCTGGCCATGCGTGAAGCGATCAACCGCCTGGTCGACGGCATCAACGCCGGCGCCTGGAACCCGCGCAACTGATTGGCAACCTCTCAAGGAGTAGTACACGGATGAGCAAGGCAGTGAAGTTGGCGCTGATGCTGACAGCAATCGCGACGGTCGCCGGGTGCCAGACGGCGCCTCAACCCCTGTATCAATGGGAAAGCTACCAGCCGCAGGTTTACGAGTACTTCAAGGGCGAGCCCAAGGAAGCGCAGGTCGAGGCCCTGGAGCGCGATCTGCAGAAGATCAACGCCAGTGGCCGCAAAGCACCGCCGGGTTACCACGCCCACCTGGGCATGCTGTACCTGAGCATGGGCAAGGATGACCAGATGGTGCAGGAGTTCCGCACCGAGAAGGCGCTGTTCCCCGAATCCGCTGCGTACATGGACTTTCTGCTGAAAAACGCCAAGACTGGAGTCGCCACCAAATGAGCCTATTGAAACTCACCGGCGCCTTGCTGGCCCTGGCCTTGCTCGGCGGTTGCGCGGCACCGAAGACGATTGATTACACGGCATACAAACAGGCGCGGCCGAAGTCGATCCTGGTGCTGCCGCCGATCAATGAATCGCCGGAAGTGCAGGCGTCCTACAGCATGGTTTCGCAGGTGACCTACCCGTTGGCCGAAGCCGGCTACTACGTGTTGCCGATTGCCCTGGTGGACGAAACCTTCCGCCAGAACGGCCTGACCACCGCCAACGATATCCAGGGCGTGCCGCCGGCCAAGCTGCATGACATCTTCGGTGCGGATGCAGCGCTGTACATCACCATCAGCGAGTACGGCACCCAGTACATGCTGATCTCCAGCAACACCGCGGTGACCGCCTCGGCCAAACTGGTGGACCTGCGCACCGGCACCACCCTGTGGACCGGCTCGGCGCGCGCGTCCAGTGAGGAAGGCAACAATAACAACGGCGGCGGCCTGGTGGGCATGTTGATCACAGCGGCGGTCAAGCAGGTGATCAACAGCTCCACCGACGCAGCGCATCCGATCGCGGGCATCACCAGTGCGCGCCTGCTCTCGGCAGGGCAGCGCACCGGGCTGCTGTACGGTCCGCGCAACCCGAAATACGGTACGGACTGATCTCAGCGAAGGTCAAAGGTGGGAGGTGTTATCTAAACCAGGATTCAGGCGGGGCAGCGCGCCGGACTGAGTTAACCGTCTCGATTCTGGCACCACCGAAGATCAAGTGTGGGAGGGAGCTTGCTCCCGATGGCGGTGGGTCAGTCGCCCGATGCAGTGGCTGACGCTTGGTCATCGGGGGCAAGCCCCCTCCCACACTGATCGAGGTGTTATCTAAACCAGGATTCAGGCGGGGCAGCGCGCCGGGCTGAGTTAACCGTCTCGATTCTGGCACCACCGAAGATCAAAGGTGGGAGGGAGCTTGCTCCCGATGGCGGTGGGTCAGTCGCCCGATGCAGTGGCTGACAGTTGGCAATCGGGGGCAAGCCCCCTCCCACACTGACCGAGGCGATATCTAATCCAGGGTTTAACCCGAACACCCCGCACCCTGCGTCTGACCTTGTGAACGGATCATTCATTCACGAGGTTCAGTCCATGTCCCATCCTCTGCTTTTCCTGCGTCCTGCTGCCCAGGGCTTTGCGGTTACCTTGCTGGTGGCGCTGGCCGGTTGTGGGCTGTCTTCGTCCCCAGATTTAGCCAAACCGGCTGAGCCCGTCGCCGAGCTGCACAGCGCGCCGGTCCAGGGCGCGTTGGTCAAGCGCCAGGCGATGCCTGCACCGATGCGGATGCAGGAGTCGGCAACCCTGGATTACCAAAGCGAACCCCGCGAGCAGTACGCCAACCTGCCGGACAACCCGGTGCATCGGGTCGCCGAAACGCCGGTCTCGACCTTCAGCATCGACGTCGACACCGGCAGCTACGCCAACGTGAGACGTTTCCTCAACCAAGGCCGTCTACCACCCGAGGGCGCTGTGCGACTGGAGGAAATGCTCAACTACTTCCCCTATCACTACGCCTTGCCCACCGACGGTTCGCCGTTTGGCGTGACCACCGAACTGGCGGCCGCCCCGTGGAACCCGCGCACCCAACTGCTGCGCATCGGCATCAAGGCCTCCGACCGCGCCGTAGCGCAGCTGGCGCCGGCCAACCTGGTGTTTCTGGTCGATGTGTCCGGCTCCATGGACCGCCGCGAAGGCTTGCCGCTGGTGAAAAGCACCCTGAAATTGCTGGTGGATCAATTGCGCGAGCAAGACCGTGTGTCGCTGGTGGTCTACGCCGGCGAGTCGCGCGTGGTGCTCCCTCCGACCTCCGGGCGCGACAAAGTGAAGCTGCGCAACGCCATCGACCAACTCAGCGCGGGCGGCGCCACCGCCGGTGCTTCAGGTATCGAACTGGCCTACCAGATGGCCCGCGAAGGCTTTATCGAGCAGGGCATCAACCGCATCCTGCTGGCCACCGATGGCGACTTCAATGTCGGCGTCAGCGATTTCGACAGCCTCAAGCAAATGGCCGTGGAACAACGCAAAAGCGGTGTGTCGCTGACCACCCTCGGCTTCGGTGTGGATAACTACAACGAACACCTGATGGAGCAGCTGGCCGACGCGGGCGACGGCAACTACGCCTACATCGACACCCTGCGCGAAGCGCGCAAGGTGCTGGTGGACCAACTCAGCTCGACCCTGGCGGTGGTGGCGCGGGATGTGACGGTGCAGGTGGAATTCAACCCGGCTCAGGTCAGCGAATACCGCTTGCTGGGTTATGAAAACCGCGTGTTGAAGCGTGAGGACTTCAACAACGACAAGGTCGACGCGGGAGAGATCGGCGCCGGGCACACGCTGACCGCGCTGTACGAAATTGTACCGAAGGGCCAGCAGGGCTGGCTGGAGCCGCTGCGCTATGCCTCCGCGCCTGCGGTGTCGGGCGCTTCCGATGAGTTGGCCATGTTGCGCGTGCGCTACAAGCCTGCGGCCGGTGGTGCGAGCCGCTTGATCGAGCGGCCGGTGAGCAACGCCGCGGCCAAGGCCAGCGACGACCTGCGCTTCTGCGCCGCCGTGGCCGCCTTCGCCCAGCAACTCAAGGGCGATGGCCGCTACACTGGCAGCATGAGTTTGCAGGACACCGCCGCACTCGCCCGCTCTGCCCGGGGCGATGACCCGTTCGGCTTGCGCAATGAATTCGTGCAACTGGTGGAAGTGGCGCAAAGCCTCAAACCTTGATCGTGAACACAACGACCAGAAAGGAGTTCGCCACCGACATGCCCGCTCCAGATGATTCACCCAGCGACGAATCGCTGCTGGCCCGCTACCGAAGCGGTGACGGCGCCGCGTTCGAAGCCTTATACGCGCGGCACCGCCAAGGTCTCTACCGCTTCCTGGTGTCCCTGAGCAACAAGGCCGAACTGGCCGAGGAAATTTATCAGGAGACCTGGCTCAGCCTGATTCGCAGCGCCACTCAGCCACAAGGCCGGGCGAGTTTTCGTACCTGGCTGTTCCAGATCGCCCGCAACCGCCTGATCGACTATTGGCGCAAGCACGGCATCCACAACCCGTTGCACGACAGTTACGATGAACAACTGCACGCCCAGCCCGACACCAGCGCCGGCCCCGAGCAGCATCTGAGCCTGAGCCGCGACCAGGCGCGTCTCGACGCCGCGTTGCAAGACTTGCCCGAAGACCAGCGCGAAGTCTTCCTGCTGCGCCTGCATGGCGACCTCGACGTGCCGCAGATCGCCGCCCTCACCGGCGCCCCGCTGGAAACCGTGAAAAGCCGCCTGCGTTACGCCCAGCAGAAACTGCGCCGCCTGCTGGCCGAGGAGATACCCGCATGACCGACTCCCGATACACCCCCGACCCCGACGACCTGCTCATCCAGCACGTGCGTCAACACAGCCGCGGCGAGCCACCGGCGTCCCTCGACGCCTTCATCCTCGCCACCGCCCGCCGCGAAACCCCAGCGCCGCAACCCAGCCGCTGGCAACGCTGGCTGCACGCCTGCCAACGCCCACGCTGGCAGATGGCATTCGCCACCGTCGCAGGGTTAGCGCTGATGATCGGCGTGGTCATGCGCTCGCCCGTGCCTCAACCCGACATCTCTCCGGCGACGTTCTCCGCGCTCCACCCAGAAAGCGCCCGTCCGGCCCCCGCGCCGATGGCCCGGATGGCCGTCGCGCCCAGAGCCGAAAGCGCGCCGGTCCAAGCCGAAATTGCCGGTGCGTTGTCGGATCAATCGCCGGCCAGGCTCAGCAAGCGCGCACCGGTTGCACTGCCTTCATTGGAAGAGGGCTTGCAGGAAATCGTCAACCTGCGGGCGGCCGGAGACAGCCAAGCGGCGGATGAGAAGTTGCTGGCGTTGCACGCGCGTTTTCCCCAGGAGGACTTGCCGGCGCGCCTGGAGGTGTTGCGCAAGCGCTGAACGCGGGGCGGGCGGTGAGACGCAACGTCTCGCCGTCTCATCGCCACCGGGTACGGCCCGACATGGCGCGTCTCATTCGAACGCGATCGCGGCCGCCCCTGGGGTTCCAGCGGACCGCTCTAAGCAAGGCCTGTTCAGGTGCTTTTGCGGATCTGGCACCGGCCTTGCTCTGGCACTGGTAACCAGCCCGACTGGTGACCCAATAATAAAAACAGGTGCCCGATGTCCTGCCCAACTCCCTTTCCCGGTTCTGCCCGTGGCGGCGTCATGAGTCGCATGCCGCAACAGCTCAATCGACTGGTTCTGGACCTTGTGCTACCGCGCTGACGCCCCTCCTGGCGGACTCTTGCGGGGCGCCAGGGCCAATCGTTCCAAGGAGATTTCGCTATGACCCTTTCGATCAATCCGCAACGCAGCATGCGCGCCGCTGTCTGGCACGGCCGTCACGATATCCGCGTCGAAGACGTCCCGCTGCCCATTTCGCCGCCGGCCGGTTGGGTGCAGATCCGCGTGCAGTGGTGCGGAATCTGCGGGTCCGATTTGCATGAGTACGTGGCCGGGCCGGTGTTCATACCGGTCGACGCCCCGCACCCGCTGACCGGGATAAAGGGGCAGTGCATCCTCGGGCATGAGTTTTGTGGCGAGATCGTCGAACTCGGCGCCGGCGTGCAGGGCTTCAGCGTCGGCGAGCCGGTGGCGGCCGATGCGTGCCAGCATTGCGGCACGTGCTACTACTGCACCCACGGGATGTACAACATCTGTGAGAACCTGGCCTTCACCGGGCTGATGAACAATGGTGCCTTCGCCGAACTGGTCAACGTGCCCGCCAACCTGCTGTACAAATTGCCGGCGAATTTTCCCGCTGAAGCCGGGGCACTGATCGAGCCGCTGGCGGTGGGCATGCACGCAGTGAAAAAAGCCGGAAGCCTGCTCGGGCAAAACGTAGTGGTGGTCGGTGCCGGCACCATCGGCCTGTGTACCATCATGTGCGCCAAGGCGGCCGGTGCGGCGCAGGTGATCGCGCTGGAAATGTCCGGCGCCCGCAAGACCAAGGCCCGGGAAGTGGGCGCGACCCATGTGCTCGATCCGAATGAATGCGATGCCCTGGCCGAAGTCCGCCGCCTCACGGGCGGGCTCGGCGCGGATGTCAGCTTCGAATGCATCGGTAACAAACACACGGCCAAGCTCGCAATCGACCTGATCCGCAAGGCCGGCAAGTGCGTCCTGGTGGGGATCTTCGAGGAGCCCAGCGAGTTCAACTTTTTCGAGTTGGTGGCGACGGAAAAACAAGTACTCGGCGCGCTGGCCTATAACGGCGAGTTCGCTGACGTGATCGCGTTTATCGCCGATGGACGGCTGGACATTACGCCGCTGGTGACGGGGCGCATTCAGTTGGAACAGATCGTGGGGCAGGGCTTTGAGGAGTTGGTTAAAAACAAGGAGCACAATGTGAAGATTATTGTGTCGCCTGCTCGGGTCTGAAGCGGGCGATGAGCAGTGCGTCACCCTTGCCACTTCGTTGTGAGTGGCAAGGGTGGCGTGCGGCTGATGGAATCTATCGACGGCCTCTCATGCCGTATTGCCGGAATTTGCCGACGAGTAGCGAGTCGCCACCGATCACCCGTCCGGCCTGGGCTTGTGGGTAAGCGCTGCATCAGCACATCTGCCAGACAGGCGTGCCGACATCAGCACGCGTTTGGTCAAGTCATCTATCGAGGCGTGATATGCCCCAAGCATGAATTTCGCTCGGCGCCTTTTTCACACCGCGAATCGGTTAACCAACTGATTCAGGTTGACCGCCAGTTTTGACATCTCACCGCTTGCACTGGCCGTCTGGCTGGCACCCGCAGCACTCTGAGTTGCCAGCTCGCGAATACTGACCAGATTACGATCAACCTCACGCGCAACATGCGACTGCTCTTCAGACGCCGTGGCGATCATGAGGTTACGTTCATTGATCTGAACAATGGCGGTGGCTATTTGATCCAGCGAGGTACTGGCCTCTTGGGCGACACCAAGTGATTCGGTCGCCAGGTCTCTGCTCGTATTCATCGCCTTCACGGCGAGATCAGAATCGTTCTGGATGGCAGCGATCATCTGCTCGATTTCTTGTGTCGACACCTGAGTGCGATGGGCCAACGCCCTTACTTCGTCAGCAACTACCGCAAACCCACGGCCTTGCTCGCCTGCGCGTGCTGCCTCGATAGCCGCGTTCAAAGCCAGCAGGTTGGTTTGTTCTGCAATGGCCCGAATCACCTCGACAACTTTAGTGATGCTCTGGGCACGATCTGACAACCCCTGAATCTGTTCACTCGTGTTCTCAACGTTCCCGTTCAGCTTTTGAATGGACTTCAATGTCTGAGCCACTCGCTCCAAACCTATTTCGGTATAGCCCTGGGTACGCTTTGACTCTTCGGAAGCCGACTCCGCGTTACGAGCGACCTCATCAACAGCTGCGCTCATTTCTGTGACCGCTGTGGCAGCCTGATTGACCTCGTCATTTTGGGCGACAAGACTCCGACTCGACTCCTCAGTGACCGCTGTCATCTCTTCTGACGCAGAGGCCAGTTGGGTGGACGAATCGGATATCTGCATAATTGTAGTTCGCAGGTTTGTCTGCATCTGCGCGAGGGCTTTCAACAGTCGTCCGGCTTCATCAGTCCCGCTGACCAATACCTCTTTGGAGAGGTCGCTGGCCGCGATACGCTCCGCGACAGACAGGGCATCTTTAATCGGAGAGGTAATACTTTTCGTCAACAGCAATGCCAAACCAACTGTCAGGGCGACAACGGCAGCAATAAGGCCGACAACCAACCACAACCCATTGTTATAAAGATCGGTTGCGTTTTGCCCAGCCTGCGCTGCGCCGTCGTTGTTAAAGTTGGTCAAGTCTTTGATCTGCATTTCCATCGTGTTCGTCAGAGGGCGGATGCCGGTCTGCACCAGGCTGACCGCCGCCGCTACGTCACCCTGCCTCATCAACGGTTCAAGACTATCCATTAGTTTGGAGTAGGCATCGGCGCTGTTTTTTACCGGTGTATAAAACGAACGCTCCTTATCACTCGCTATCAGAGGCTCATAATTCGCCACCGCATCGTTGAACGCCTTACGGTAGCTGGCGAAGCTATCAATCGTCTTTTGTATCGACTGAGGGTCAGCAAGGCCACGCTGTGTTTCGAGCCTCAAGCGAAGGGCTGTACTGTTCATCAGCCCCGTTTGTCGGATGCTAGCCATCCAATTGAGTTCGACGTCTTTTTCGGAGTCCTTCAGCTTGCCCATTTGCACGACTGCGAATGCGCCGAGCACAAAAACCAACGCAATAATCAACGCGAAAAACAGGGCAGCGCGTGGCGCTACGTTGAGATTTCTAAGGTGCATACAAGATTCCTGTTTTCCAACGGTTGTTGATATGTTCAACAGGCTATCGACTCAAAGCCGGAAACTTTAAGGATGTCGTCGAAAGGCGATGTGGTTGGCGAACGCCTGGCCGGTGTAGCTTGCCTTGCTTCAATCTGCGGCGGAGCCAGCTCCCGAAGCCGTCATGCACAAGGACTTTCATGCGAGTTGTGCGGTAACCGAATGGGCATTACAGGTTGCGTAACGGTAACCCGTTATGCGGCAACAACCCGGCGATCTTACTGGCGCGCTGGCTAGTACATCCTTGAGATAACCAGATGGATCATGCCCATTGAGCTTAGTCGACTGGATCAGGCTCATCAGCGCAGCTGCGTGTTGGCTGCCGAGACCCAGCCAAGACCGTTGCCTGTTAGGTTTCACGTTGAAGTAGAGGCCGTTCCCGTCCTGCTCGCGATAGGTAGCGTGGTTCAGGTTCCAGGCCGGCGAGCGTGGTGTTTGCTAAGGGGCGGTTTTCTGTATGCCTCCAGTAGAAGCAGCCTCTCAGGGCGGGGCAGAAACGGACGTCTGACAAAACACCTATTCGTCTTGAATACGATCCCAAATGGCTAACAGCACATCGGTACGATCAGGGGGCTGCGGTGTCTTGCCAAGTGCAAGGCACCGGACAGTGCCAACATAATCATCTATCACAGAGATTGTGTGCGGCAACCTAGATCGCCCAGCATCGTTTACTGATGGCAATCAGCCGCATATGATGCACTCACTGAAAGAACATCAGCCCCAAGGGCCTTAGCAATGGAAGCTAATAGTGAATATCTGCGCTCACGACATTGCGCTACTCAAGCCCGGCTGCTTGTTGCTATCGCGATCACATCCGTACACGCCCCTCACCTCACTAAATGCCGTGTGTGCCGCCGAACCGTTTGAGGGGGCACGCAACTGCAGCGCTTCTCAACCGTTCAGAATAGCCGGCTCCAATCCGACAAAGAACGCTGAGCGCTATATATGAAACTTCATGAAGTTAAGGCTCGCGAGTTGAACGGTAGAGATACCATTCACCGATTTAAGGCCCAATTCAAAGCCGCAAGCCTAGAATGCTTAGCACTCCTCGAAGACTGCGCCATTGAGCGAGTCTTTTGCGACTACCACGAAGATTACGTGGTCAAGTTTTTGGATGACGGGGAGATTTACTACCGCTTCGTACAGGTCAAAACAAAGACAAAGCAGAACCATCTTTATAATATCCTAGAGATATTTGGTATCAAGAAAACCAAAAAAAACGGCCACGATTTACCCAACAGCTTTGCCGGCAAGATGTTGTTGCACGTAGATAACTTCGGTGACACCTGCCACTCTCTCGTCATCTTAACGAACATCAACTTCGACGATGATGTCGAAGGGTTGGTCAACGATGCACAATCCGGCAATGTTGTATCCAAACACACGGCAACGCTCATAACTGAAACTAAAAAGCTTGTACCAAGTCTGGCAGTAAAGACCGACAAAGAAGTTCTCGACTTCCTGTCCCACCTAAAGCTAGCGCCTCGCCAGCAAATCTTGAACGAGGACGACGACAACTTCGTATCAAGCGCACATAGTCAAATTTACAAATACAGTGAAATCAATTTAACTCCGAAGGAGATTCGGCTTCTGATCATTCAGCTTCTTTCACTAATAGAAAGCAAATCATCAGAAGAAATAAAGGACAGCATGACCGAGGATATGCTTAATGATAAAGCGAGTGTGACCCTCGATGACATGCTCGACATTCTTGCCATTTCTCGCCCGGCCTATTATCTCCTCAGAAATGGCGGCGACCCGAATGCTATTAAAAGTGTTTCGATTCTTCAGCGCGTATTAAGGCGAAACAACTATAAAGAAGAAACGCTTAACTCATTTGCAACCTTCAAGTCGCAGTGGGAAACTTGGTATCGAGTTAACAGGCACACAATCCAAGAGCTAAAACTACTTGAGCTGATGGATGAAATAACAAGTCTGACAGATAACCTGGCTGTCGGAAAAATAGACATGAAGACAATTGCAAGCGCGGTCGTCAAGCTAACAACAAATCTTCGCACTCTACTAGGCCGCAATGACCTAACTGAAGAATTAGTTTTTGGAGCCGTACTGTCCGAAATCGTGAAAGGAGAGTCTTCATGAATTTTCGTGAAGCTGTGGCTGCAGCAAGCACTGAGTCCCAAAGTCTTAATTTCTCGTACTCGCCAAGAAACAGGTCTGACATTTTGGGTAATGAGACTTTATTTCATATCCCGTTAATTGCATTGACCATAATTTTACTCGCACGTAGCCAAGCAAAGCCTAAACGTAACGACATTGGCATGTTGGTTGGGCAGTGTTTTGAACAGAGTATTGCCAGTTTCAAGGGTTCAACGCAAGAACTAGGTTGGTCTGCGAACTTAAGAGTAAGAACAATTAAGGCGCTGACATTCTTGGAAGACGCTGGGATGGTCGTCGTTAACAAACACAACTCTCGGATCGATGCCGCAGAGCCTGGCAAGAGATTCATAGACAAAGTTATGAGCGAAGAAAGCCACCTTTGCGTGGCGCTCTTAACCATCAAAAGATCATATAGAAATATCTGCAAAGAACGAGACATCGAGGCCAAACTAGATGAAATTTGAATCCCTACAGTTCTTTGCAAGCCATGCTGGTGGATGGGGCTCTCAAGAGCTGAGGTTTGGTAAATCTGTTACTCAGCTATTTGCCCTTAATGGAAGTGGGAAAACACCGCTAATCCAATCCATCATGTTTTGTCTCGGATTAGACGTCCAGTTTCGTGAAGATATCATTCGGAATACTGGAAAGGTCGTCCTGCGAGTAAATATAAACACTAACTTACTTTCCTTTGAGCGGAAGGTAGGAGAGAAATATGACATCACCGTTAGCAGCGACGGCAGAACTATCAATCGCTTCTATAACGATGAAGACTTTTCCAGGTTCATGCTAGGCATCTTGAACCTAAGATCTGAGCGTCTGACCACCAATAGTGACACCGCTACAATTCCGTATTTCTCGGCGATACTGCCACTATTTTATCTAGACCAGGACACCGGTTATTCGGACTATTACGTTCCGCCGCGACATAGCTTTATCAAAGCTCAGTATTCCGAAATGATTCGCCTAGCCGTGGGCCTCCCTGCCAGAAGCTCATTCGACGCGGCCAAAAAGACGATCAATCTGAAAAAAGAGCTCGACTACCTGGATAAGACTATCACAGATAGCCGTAAGCTCATGGAGAGGCTACGACAAGACCTCCCAGCCGCTCCACGACTTGAAGCAGATATTGAGCGTGATATTACCTCACTCAAAGCTCGTCTTGATGAGTTGAAGACGACCAAGGACATTAAAAGCGAGACATTAAACAGCTTCGACTTCTTGATTACCGATCTTCGTCGCCAGCACCGAGAGATAGCCTCACAGCATATAACCCTAGAGTCGAGAATTCGTAGTTCGTCTCAAATACGAGATGAGATCGAAAGCGAAATCGAGACCCTGGACTTGAATGAAGAAGCTCGCCGTGCATTCATTTCTTTTAGCGAAATATGCACAACCCCCTCGTGCGGGATGTTTCTCGTCAGCTCTGACTCGTATGGCAAAAGCCTGCTTTATCTCAAAGATCAGATGAAAGACCTGGAAGCCGTGACCGTCGCGAATATACAGCAGGCTGAAGCTCTGCAGACCAAGATGACTTGGCTAGAAGGACAAATCGCTGATCTTTCCGCAAAGAGAGGGATTGCAGAGCGCGAAGCAGGGATTGAGATGTTCATTGAGGCGATCAGTAAAATTGCCTCCGAACTCTTCGAGTTAGAGCTCGAAAAAGGTCAACAACAGAAATACAAGAGCCAAGAAGGTAAGCACCTCGAACTGCTGAATCGGCGAGAGGCGGTTCAAAACGAGCTAGAGTCTCTCGGAAAAACCAGAGAGCAATCTCCGGATGTAATGCGATTCAAGCTCGCGTTAGCAGAGAAAATGGCCCGTTGGCTCGACATCCTAAATTCCAAGAACATCTCCAGAGAGATCCAGATCGACAGTGATCTGAAGCCAATTCTTGGCTCTGAGAAGCTTGGGATCATCAAAGGAAGCTCTAAGGTTCGTACGGTGCTCGCATTCCACGCTGCGCTATTTGAAATCTGCACCGGCAATCCAACCTCGCCCTTCCGAACATTGATATTCGATACCCCTCGGCAGCAGGAGATTCACTCAGAGGATCTGGATGCGTACATCAAAGAGCTCAAAGTAGTGGCTTTAAAAAATAACGCTCAGGTTATCTTCTCGACTACCAGCTACCGCTTCGAGATCGACCCGGCGACGGATGAAGAATGGCTTCCAAAGTTCGGTGGTTTTGAACAGCCAATGTACCTCGGATATTTCAATAACACTCTGGACTCATAGTCTTTAGTTCTCCGAACTGCCCCAGCAGTACGGCCTATCCCCCTCACTGTACAAGGTGCTCCATGACAGCTTTGGTTCAGCTTCTCAGCTTTATCGGCTAGGTTGTTCTTTATGAAGACAGTAGTTCAGGCGCGACCTTGAATCGCACGTTAGTTTGTAGACGCTAAATGGCTGCTTTTGGCCGATTTCTGCCTCTCGTGAAGGGCTGGAATCCGCCAAAAGCGGCCATTCCGAAGCGGCGCGCTCGTCTTGACTATCAGAACGATGTTTAAAAAAAAGCCTTTCCACCTCACAAATCTGAGTTGAAAAATAAGAAAATACCTGCTTACGGTACGATTAGAGGCTCCGGCCCTTTGCCTATCCAAGCTTTCAACTCCTCAAACTCTGCCAAATTTAGATCTGGAAATAACGATTTGTTGACGCCAATTGTGGTTTCTTGGACCGTATGCCCAGGGAATGCTGTGCTCTTATGATTGAGAATAGCTATCTCTTTAGCGAACTCTTCAAGCCCTGAGTCCAAAGTTTTAAAAAATATTCTGGCATTAGGATTTGCTATGTTAAGCCAACGCTTCAAGCCTGCCATTCTTGAAATTGTCATTAGGTCCGCAATGGTATTATATGCCCTTTTTTCTGTAGTGACCGGGTCACTTGAAGGCGGTTTAGGTTTTAAAACGTCGGACGCATTGGAGTTACCATAAAGACTTGCAACTCCGCAAAGAGTTATTATGTTGCCTCTCTCAACTTGAGACCGATCGGCAACTTCTCCAATTTTTTCCAAAATCGGAGCTCTCTCCCTTTTTTTTAACTTTTGATAGAGGTTCTCCTGCATGAATTGAACTAACGGCGCGTACCTCTTAAAGTCGCGAGGTTGCTGGTCAGAAGCTGCTGATGCGCTAAGAAGCGTTTCATGCTGAAAGAAATCAGTATCGATTTTAGCATTTTTGAAAAAATCGGGAAGATATTCGATTTCTTTTTTTATACCGTCGAATGCCTCAGATGTTGTTTGTGGAGACCCTTTATTCCCTTCAATCATCGCAAAAAGCAAACTTATAGTTACTCCCTTTCGGTCTAGAGATTTGATCCGTGCAATTCTTTCCGGTTTCACATCTCTAAAGTTATCCTTAATCTTTCCGATGATATTTCTGTCGATCATATAAATAGTATTACTCATATAAGTCCCTTTTTGTCTGTAAAATCCGCGAACTTTCTAATTGCTACGATTCTAAATTTTTCGCAGATTTTTTAATTTTCCGGTGAGGATGAGGAATGTAAGCAGCCATCACGATTGATAGTTTACGACCCGATACTATTATATTGTGCTCGTCTGTACTGGTATTTTGGGAGCAGTTCATCGGTGAGGGCGTGGCGCCGAATTATTTTTTAGGCTGGCGACAGCCCGCCCCGACCTTGCATAAACTATTAAAAATAGTGCGACCTTTATTTTTTATCGGTTATGGCGTTAATAGGCCGAATCTGGAACTTCTTCGTATAGCGGGGAGATTTGAAAAAGCGCCCAACTCTGACTGCCGTCTCTATGAGTTGATCCATCGCTTCCTCAAGACCTTCATCCTTATAAGCAATTGAATCCTGATTAGAATAAACTCCGATATCATCACTAGTGGTCTTGCATGCCACGAATGGATGAGCGATTTCTTCTAAATAATTAAAAAAAGCATCTTTTGCAATCACCAGGCCATACCGGCGCCAAGCATATTTTCGCCCCCAGTAGTAACCATCTGAGGCCTTATGTTTTACACGTTCGTCATTCTTGCCCTGATTCTCAGCAAGCTTATCGAGAGAGAACTGTTTGGCAGCTGAGTAGCTGAGGTATTTATTGACTGTATCTGCTTTGCCCAAGGAGGAGGGCTCTATAATTCGTCTACCACCAGCATCTTGGATGTATCCAATGTTATAACGATCACCATCTACTAACTCTATTGCGCTACTGTTTGTCTCAAATTGATAAAGGGTCTCAGTAGTCGCAGGTTTGAACTGATGAAGGAATTTTCCGCCTGGGAGTGCCGTGACGGTATAGTCCCTGACTATCAGGTCGTGAATGGTGTACAGATTTCTTGACTTCATGTGGGATTTCCATTTCCTATGTTTGCAGGTGGGGACATTACCTGTTTTTTTGGCAGATTGCCATCATGCCAACCTAAGGGGAAGAGGGTAGAAATATCGCGGGTGCGGCTGCATGCTGTAAACCGCACACACGAGGAGCGGGAGCACTTGGATGGGCAGATATTCGAAGATGCTGTCTGAGCGCGGCAAGCACACCAAAATCGTCAGCGGCTATTGCGTGATATGTGGAAAACACGGGGTTCTCTCAAAAGATCACGTTCCCCCACAGGGGAGCATCACCGTTACAAAGGTGGAGCAGTTTCATTTAACTGAAGTCTTCGGTTTAGACCGTAATCCCGTACAGGGCATTCCGTCGATGAATGGAAGCAAGTTCAGGACTATCTGTCGCGAATGCAATATGACGGCTTTGGGAGCGAACGATGGTGAAATCGCCGATGTGTGCAGGTCACTGACGCGAAAAATCAATCATTTCTTCACTGCTGCCAATAGCCCAGTTTCCCGTGTCCACACACCTGTTAACGCCGTGAGATACTGTCGTGCAATGATCGGTCATATACTCGCTGCCACCTCTGTGACTGAGTGTCGAAATCCACCACAAGAAACGCCGTACTTTACGCCCCTGCAACAGTTTGTGCTCGGTGATGACTATGCTCTGGATGCGACCCATGACATCTACTACTGGTTCTTCCCTTATAGGTACCACCAAAGCATTAAACTTTTCACCATGCGAAATGACGGTAATCAATGCTGTATGAGTATTCTTTCATTCTTCCCCTTGGCATTTCTTTTAACCGAGAAGGGAAAAGGCATTTTCCCAGCTGGAGCAGAAAAGCTTGAGCTGTCGGATGAGTCATTACCTGTCAGCCTATCTGCACTGAATGTTAATTTTTCCAGCTTCCCAGCCGTAGGTTTAATTGGGGATCAAATGATTGCCCTGGCCAGCCATCTTTCTATTGTTAGTTATCCAATTTCTTGAGTGCTTGCGTGGCAGCCGATTTAACGCTTACGTGAAAAATGATCTTATAATTATATTTTTCGCAATCTAACGGAGTGTTGTCGTAATATATAAGGCACTTAGAGCGTTTGCTCTCCATTTAAGTATCAGCGGAGGTTGATCGCCCTTGACTGATAAATGTTGAATGACTGCTATTGGCCGAGGCTGTGTAAAAACGTTTTCGAGCACGTCAGGTACTCACCACGGGACTGGAAATCGCGCATCTGCGCGAAATCCACATCTGCTGGCGTGCCGATAAATTTCAGATTTAACGTAGGCGCGCACACTTCAATTTTGGAGAAGTGTTTTTACACACTCTGGGCCGAAAGCGGTCATAAGCCCGCAGCCGCTACAGATCAGAAACCGAAAAATATGGAGCCTTTTTTGTAATGGATGGATCTAACGAGGCGGAAGCGGCTTAAGCTTCCGCTTCTTTATCAGTCACCCTTTCTTTTGAGTTGAAGGCCAATGAAATCAAGCTCTGCCTTGATTGCATCAATCGTGAGCGTCTCGACTTTAGTGGCTTTGTTTGCTCTTGCATTGAGCTTTTTCATATCCGTCATGACGAGAATGATCCCGTTCAAATGGAGTTTTCGAGCCTTTAGGTAATCAGGCGTCTGTGCGCTGTTCTGTGGTGGTTTGTTCATGATTGGACCGATGGTTGGCCTGAAGCAACCAACCCTCGCCGGTTGCTTCGGGGAGGGTTTGAGTTAGGCCGCCAACAGGTCAAGCAGGCTGTGTTGGTGTGAGCGAGCCGCGAGTTCTCGATAGGTCCAGCTTCCGAAGCGCTCGCCCTGTTCTGGGATTTCCAGCTTCAGCAGCGCAACCGGATCTCGATTAATTAGTCTTCGTACAGCGCACAACTTACCGCCGGTTTCCAGCAACGCTTTCGCGGCCTCGTTCCACTTTTCTTCCAGCACGGTGTTCGCGAGATGCGCTGCATTGTTCTCGATCTTGGCGCGTTCTTTTTGTGCTTCTGTGATGTGCAGATCAATCGTCACCAGCTCCTGCTCCAGCGCGGTGACGAGCAGTTGTTGGCGGCGATGATGCTCAACCGCAGCCGTGAGGTTTTTTGCTGCCTTTTGAGCTTCCGCATTAGCGGCTTTCTCGCCCTCCACATCGCCCCAGGCGACAGCCTGTGCATAAGCAGTGGCTGCGTCCGTTTCAGCTTGTCGAGCCTTTGCCATGTCTTCCTGAGCGCTATGGCGGACCTGCTGCAACCGGGTCTCGATGCTGCTGCGCTTTTCGTTGAGTTCCATCTCGTCGGCTTTCCAGGTCGCCATGCCGCTGAGGTAGCCCCCAGCCAAGCTCTCACGGTTCGCCAGTGCCTCAAGGCGATCAATCTTCTGGTTCAGTGTGCTGATCTCCAGATTTCGCGAGTCGATGCGTCTTTTGTGATCGTTGATTTCATCCTGCACGGCTCGTTGACGGCCCTGCTGGATAACCTCCGGGCTTTCCAGCGCCTCTTCGAAGGGAGCCAGGTCACCCTGAATGCTCTCCACTTCGAGGGTCAGTTGGTCGCGGCGGTCTTTCAATTCTTGGATAGCGTTCATCTGTATTGTCTCTGGGTACTGCGGTTAATAGGGATGGTTGTCGAATGGCTGGCAAGGCCGGTAATGAGCCGGCGCTACCTCGATCAGCAGGCTCGCCGTCAGGCGGCCTTGGCCTCGCTTTCATCCGTTCCAGGAACTGTCTTCACCACATAGCAGCGTTGAGGTCCTAACCCGGGCAGGCGAATCAAGCTGTACGCCTTGCCGTCGCTTCCCGGTTCGAGCACGCCCCGTTGCAGCAGCTCCTTGTTCACCGCACTGATATTCATGCCCTTGAAGATCTCGGCCCTCCAGGCTTCAGGCCGCACGTAGTAGGTGTTGGTGGTGTGCAGGGCGTCGCCCATGCCGTGTTCCAGGGTCTTGCGAAAGCCCAACCGATCAATCGTGCGTGGGCCATGCTCATCGATTTTGGCGGCGGCAGACTCCCAGCGCGTAAAGCGGCTTTCGCCAAATCGCTCGATGACCTGGCGCAGTCGCACCACGTTCGGCCAGCCACGCATGCAGACACTCCCGTGCGGCGGTCGTGGCGGTGCCATTCGACTAGCCGGTGACGCCAAAGGCGGTGGCCAACTCTCCGGCCGCTGTTGCAAGGCCGAAGCGAAGGGCGGCACGTTGGGCTTGCCCATTGGCCGAGGGGGGTCGGTTTTGGGTGATGAACTGTTCTACCGTGCGGCGAACAATCACCGACCACCTGAGCATTTCCCCAAGGCGCGCACAGTGCGAGCAGGAAGGCGATGAGGGGGGGGCGTAGTATTTGGCGACACGGGCCTTGCCCGTTTGGTTTCACTCTGAAGTACAAGCCGTTCCCGTCCCGCTCCCGATAGGTAGCGTGCTAAGGCTCCAGGCTTGCGAGAGTAGTGTTCGCTAATGGGCGGCGTTTGATTCCAGTGCGCTTCACTTCCTGTATGCCTCCAGTCATAGGAATCTCAAGGCATGCATTGCGGGAAGTTATCGGGTTGGAGAGAGACGGATAGCCAGAAACAAGAAAGCCCGCACAAGGCGGGCTTCTTGGGATGTTTCGTAGACTGTCTGAGACAGCCAGAAACGAGTATGTGGTGCACCCGGCGGGATTCGAACCCACGACCCCTGCCTTCGGAGGGCAGTACTCTATCCAGCTGAGCTACGGATGCTTGTGCGGGCGACATCATACCCATGTCGACCTTGGGCGTCCATGCTGGTTTTTGGCTGCTGGCGGGTGGGAATTGTCTGTGTTGGGGCCTTGCGTCGGGCGCTGTGGCTCGGTGGTGGGGTGCGGGGCTTGAGGTCGTTGATCTGATAAATCCGGCAAATAAGCGGTTTTCGTTCTTTTTTTCGAACATCCTATTGCCCTGTACCCCCTTTGATCCTAGGATTCGTTTGAGATTTCAAACGCTCTGTCTCCCGTGCGCTCTCCACTTGCTTGCACGCAGGGGCTGATTTCCCTGACGGCAGCCCCCAAAGGCGCCTTTCAACAACTCTAATTCGCTCCGCGCGCGCGCGGTGCTGTTAAGGAAAGCCGACATGCAGCTTAAAGATGCCCAGTTGTTCCGCCAGCAAGCCTTTATCGATGGGGCTTGGGTCGATGCGGACAACGGTCAGACCATCAAGGTCAACAACCCCGCCACGGGCGAGATTCTTGGCACCGTGCCGAAGATGGGCGCCGCTGAAACCCGTCGCGCCATCGAAGCGGCGGACAAAGCGCTGCCGGCCTGGCGTGCGCTGACCGCCAAGGAGCGCGCCAACAAGCTGCGCCGCTGGTTCGAGCTGATCATCGAGAACCAGGAAGACCTGGCGCGCCTGATGACCCTGGAACAGGGCAAGCCGCTGGCCGAAGCCAAGGGCGAAATTGTCTACGCCGCCTCCTTTATCGAGTGGTTCGCCGAAGAAGCCAAGCGCATCTACGGTGATGTGATTCCCGGCCACCAGCCGGACAAGCGTCTGATCGTGATCAAGCAACCGATCGGCGTGACCGCTGCGATCACGCCGTGGAACTTCCCCGCCGCGATGATCACGCGTAAAGCCGGCCCGGCCCTGGCCGCCGGTTGCACCATGGTGCTCAAGCCTGCCTCGCAAACGCCGTTCTCGGCGTTCGCCCTGGCTGAACTGGCGCAGCGTGCCGGCATTCCGAAAGGCGTGTTCAGCGTGGTCTCCGGCAGCGCCGGCGATATCGGCAGCGAGCTGACCAGCAACCCGATCGTGCGTAAATTGTCCTTCACCGGCTCGACCGAAATCGGTCGCCAGTTGATGGCCGAATGCGCCAAGGACATCAAGAAAGTGTCCCTGGAGCTGGGCGGCAACGCGCCGTTCATCGTGTTTGACGACGCTGACCTGGATAAGGCCGTCGAAGGCGCGATCATCTCCAAGTACCGCAACAACGGCCAGACCTGCGTCTGCGCCAACCGTCTGTACGTTCAAGACGCGGTGTACGATGCGTTCGCGGAAAAACTCAAAGTGGCGGTGGCCAAGCTCAAGATCGGCAACGGTCTGGAAGACGGCACCACCACCGGCCCGCTGATCGACGGCAAAGCCGTGGCCAAGGTCCAGGAACACATTGCGGACGCGCTGGCCAAAGGCGCCACGCTGCTGGCGGGCGGCAAGGTCATGGAAGGTAACTTCTTCGAGCCGACCATCCTGACCAACGTGCCGAAAAATGCCGCTGTGGCGAAGGAAGAAACCTTCGGCCCACTGGCGCCGCTGTTCCGTTTCAAGGACGAAGCCGAAGTGATCGCGATGTCCAACGACACCGAGTTCGGCCTCGCGTCCTACTTCTATGCGCGTGACCTGAGCCGTGTGTTCCGTGTGGCCGAAGCCCTGGAATACGGCATGGTCGGCGTCAACACCGGGTTGATCTCCAACGAAGTGGCGCCGTTCGGCGGTATCAAGGCTTCGGGCCTGGGCCGTGAAGGTTCCAAGTACGGGATCGAGGATTACCTGGAAATCAAATACCTCTGCCTGGGCATCTAAGCCCGGCAAGGCATTGCTGCAAACGCAAAGGGCACGAGAGCGCTGACCCTTTGCGTGTTTTACACCGTTATTCGTAGTGGCCGGGAACGCTGTGTCAGTCGATCATCGCATGCTGCCGTAGTTGCCCCCCGCCACGTATTCCTTGAACAACGCCACCCGATGAGTGGCGAATGAGGACTTTATGAGCAAGACCAACGCTTCCCTGATGAAACGCCGTGAAGCCGCTGTACCGCGCGGTGTTGGCCAGATTCACCCGATCTTCGCCGAGTCCGCGAAGAACGCCACCGTGACCGACGTTGAAGGTCGCGAGTTCATCGACTTCGCCGGCGGTATCGCCGTGCTGAACACCGGCCACGTACACCCGAAAATCATCGCGGCTGTGACCGAGCAACTGAACAAGCTGACCCACACCTGCTTCCAGGTACTGGCCTACGAGCCTTACGTGGAACTGTGCGAAAAAATCAACGCCAAGGTCCCAGGTGATTTCGCCAAGAAAACCCTGCTGGTCACCACCGGTTCCGAAGCGGTTGAGAACGCCGTGAAAATCGCCCGCGCTGCCACTGGCCGTGCCGGCATCATCGCGTTCACCGGCGCGTACCACGGTCGCACCATGATGACCTTGGGCCTCACCGGTAAAGTCGTGCCTTACTCGGCCGGCATGGGCCTGATGCCAGGCGGCATCTTCCGCGCGCTGTACCCGAACGAACTGCATGGCGTGAGCGTCGACGACTCCATTGCCAGCATCGAACGCATCTTCAAGAACGATGCCGAGCCGCGTGATATCGCTGCCATCATCATCGAGCCGGTGCAGGGCGAAGGCGGTTTCTACGTCGCGCCTAAACCTTTCATGAAGCGCCTGCGCGAACTGTGCGACAAGCACGGCATCCTGCTGATCGCCGACGAAGTGCAAACCGGTGCCGGCCGTACCGGTACGTTCTTCGCCATGGAACAGATGGGCGTGACTGCCGACCTGACCACCTTCGCCAAATCCATCGCCGGCGGTTTCCCGTTGGCCGGTGTGTGCGGCAAGGCCGAATACATGGACGCCATCGCGCCAGGCGGCCTCGGCGGCACCTACGCCGGTAGCCCGATCGCTTGCGCCGCGGCCCTGGCCGTGCTGGAAGTGTTCGAAGAAGAGCACCTGCTGGATCGCTGCAAAGCCGTCGGCGAGCGTCTGGTCTCCGGCCTCAAGGCCATCCAGGCCAAGTACCCGGTGATCGGCGATGTGCGTGCCCTGGGCGCGATGATCGCGATCGAGCTGTTCGAAGGTGGCGACACCCACAAGCCAAACGCTGCTGCCGTTGCCGCTGTAGTGGCCAAGGCGCGTGAGAAAGGCTTGATCCTGCTGTCCTGCGGCCCTTACGGCAACGTGTTGCGCATCCTGGTGCCGCTGACCGCGCCGGACGAGCAACTGGACAAAGGCTTGGCAATCATCGAAGAGTGCTTCTCCGAGCTGTAAGCCCGGGCTGAACCGATCGATAGAAAAACCCGCTTCGGCGGGTTTTTTTTTACCTGATGCAGCACATTCAGTGGTTGTTCATTGTACGTAGGCCGCCGCATTGTCTAAGGTGCAGGCATTGCAGATGGAGCGTGCAGGATGAGTGCTGTGGATTTACCCGCTGTACCCCGGGTGTTGATTGCTGAGGCAGACCCTTGGTCGCGGGACCTGCTCAAGCAGGTGTTGTTGAATGTGCGTTGCGACGCACGGCTGGATATGTGTGGCGATGGCCGGCAAGCGGCTACGCTGCTGCGCGACAAAGCCTACGACCTGATCGTGGCGGATTGGGAACTGCCGGGCATCGATGGCCTGAGCCTGTTGCGCAATGTGCGTCAGCAGCGTCGCTCGCCCGCGTTGCCGTTCATCCTCTTGAGCAGTCGCAATGACAGCGCCAGCGTGCGTGAGGCCTTGCCCTTGGCGCCCACGGCGTATCTGACCAAACCGCTGAACATGGACGGCCTGACCCAGCGCCTGCAAGACCTGCTGCTCAACGAAGGCGAAAGCGTGTACTGCGAAGTGCCGCGACTGGCGCCGGGCATGACCTTGCCGGTGTTCCTCGAGCGCCGCCGCGACGCCTGCGATGGCGCGCCGCTGTGGGTCGATGTGAAGGCCGCCGTGCAAGACAGCCTCGGGCCGGAGGGCCTGGATCTCAAGTGCCTGGAAGACCGCGTGTGTATGGACCCGCAGATCACCGCCGTGCTGATCGCCGCCGCCAACAGCGCCGGCCATCACGGCACGCCGGTGCAGACCCTGTCGGCGGCGTTGCACAAGCTGCAGGCCGGGCAAAGCATGAACCTGATACTCGGCCTGGCGCTCAAGCACAACGTGGTATTGGGTGATCCGGGCCTGGTGGCGTATGCCGAGCGTCACTGGCAGTTGTCCCAGGACACCGCCGACTACGCCCGCCGTCTGGCGCGCATGCTGGAGCTGGACCACGAGCGCTGCTACAGCGCGGGCATCCTGCATCGGCTCGGCGACCTGGCGTTGTTGCGCTGCCTGGAAGACTGGCGCCAGGGTGGCGGGGCGCTGGATGACGAAGCGATTGGCGAGTCGCTGCACGCTTTGGGTGCCGCCTACGGTTCGGCGTTGCGCACGCGTTGGCGCTTGCCGCTGGAACTGCGCCAGTTGATCGCGGCGATCTACTCCCTGGAAGGCGGGGTGTATTCGCGGGAGGCGCTGGTGATGAACCTGGCGGCGCAGATGGCGCGGTTGACCGAGCATGAAGGGCTGGAAGCGCTGGCCAGGAGCAAGACCGCGCGCTTGCTGAAAATGGGGCTGTCGGAGCTGATGAGGTTGCGCAAGGCCTAAAGGGTTATGAAGTTCAGATGTGGGAGGGGGCAGGTTCCCTCCCACATTTGCTCTGTGTTGATCCTCTAGCCAGCAACCACGCGGTTTTTGCCCAGGCGCTTGGCTTCGTACATGGCGCCATCCGCGCGGGCGAACAGGTTGTTCAGGGTCGAGTCTTGCTCGTTGAGGTTGGCCAGGCCCTGGCTGACCGTCACGGTGAATGCGTGGCCTTCATAGCTGAAGCTCAACGCCTGGATTTCCTTGCCAAGCCGCTCAGCGACTTGCAGCGCCATCTCCGGCGCGCAACCGGGCAGCACGGCGGCGAACTCTTCGCCGCCAATGCGCCCGAACAGGTCGCCACGGCGCAGTACGCCACGACCGCTCTCGGCAATGCGCCGCAACACCTGATCGCCCTCCAAGTGGCCGTAGGTGTCGTTGACGTCCTTGAAGTCATCGATGTCCAGCAGCAGGAATGCCAGCGGCGCAGCCTGGGCGCGGGCGCTGTCGAAGGCCTGGTTGGCGCATTCGAAAAAGTGCCGGCGGTTGCTGCTCTGGGTCAGCACGTCGGTGGTGGCCAGGCGGTGCAACTCCAGCTCCAACTGTTTCTTGTCGGTGATGTCCTCGGCCATGCCGACCACGATCAACGGCTCGCCCGGTTCGGCCTGCTGGTTGATGTAGCACTTGTCGCTGAGCCAGCGAATCTGCCCGCCGGCCGTGATGATGCGGTACTCGCGGTCTTCCACGGCGCCTTGCTCGAGTACGCGGGCCAGGCTGTGTTCGGCGTAGTCGAGGTCTTCGGGGTGAATGCTGTTGCGCCATTCCCGGTGGTCGGCCAGCAGCATGCCGGCGGAACGGCCAAACACCCGCTCATACGCCGGGCTCACATACAGCACGCGTCGCGACGCCCAGTCGATGGCCCATAGCACCGCATTCACGCTGACCAGCAGGGAACTGAGTAATTGCTCACGCTCACTCAGCCGCTCGACCTCGCCCTGGGCGTGCATCAACGCCAGCAAGGTTGCTGCGGCTGCGGGGCGTGGGGGTTCAGCGGTGGGGGGATCGGGCAGGTGCGTTTTTTCTTGGACCATCGGCACAACTCTCTCTGGGCGCGCCGCAGGGTTCAGCAGCGGTCACAACAAGGGGCCACCATGATGGCGAAGTGTTGTTTGAGAGGGGCGAATTGCGTCTAAGTTCCGTCATTGGGGGCGATTGTGACGGATTTATGGGTGTCTGGAGAATGGCGTCAAAAAAGCGATCAAAGGGGAAGGCAAGCCTTCCCCTCCGCGTGTTCACACCGTTGCAGGGCGCAACGAGTAGGTCTTCAATTGGTGGGCAAAATCGCGCAGGGACTGGATGCCGCTGGCCTCGGCCTCATGCACCCATTCCTTGATCGCGGCCAGCATATCGTGGCCGTTGGAGCTGGTCTTGAGCCAGATCTGCTGCAGGGCCAGACGCTTTTCGTAGATCACTTTCAGGGCCTGGCTGTGTTCCAGCATGCTCTGGATACGCAGGTGGTGGCGGTCATCCAGCAGGCTGGTTTCCCGCGACAGCAGGCGCTTGGCACGGTGGAACTGATGGCGCACCGAGTGATCGACCTTCTCCAGTTCCTGCTTGACCAGCGGGCCGATCACCAGCTTGCGGTACTGGGCCATGATCTGGAAACGGTTGTTGAGGATCGCCATGGCGGTGTCCATGTCCAGGTGGCCCTTGCCTTCGACACGGTGGGCGATCGGCGCGACGCGCTGCACCTTGGCCAGGCGCAGCAAGCTGAACAGCTTGATCCACGCCCAGCCGAGGTCGAATTCCCATTTCTTCACCGACAGCTTGGCGGAGTTGGGGTAGGTGTGGTGGTTGTTGTGCAGCTCTTCGCCGCCCACGATGATGCCCCACGGCACCAGGTTGGTCGCCGCGTCCCGGCATTCGAAGTTGCGATAGCCCACGGCGTGGCCGAGGCCGTTGATTACACCGGCGGCCCAGAATGGAATCCACATCATCTGGATCGCCCAGATGGTGATGCCGATGGTGCCGAACAGCAGAAGGTCGATCACACCCATGATTGCCACACCCAAGAGCGGGTAGGGCGTGTAGAGTTTGCGTTCGATCCAGTCGTCCGGGCAGTTCTTGCCGTAGATGCGCAGGGTCTCGGGGTTTTCCGCTTCGGCGCGATAGAGCTCGGCACCTTTGCGCAATACGGTAGACAGGCCTTTAATGACGGGGCTGTGCGGGTCGTCGACGGTTTCGCATTTGGCGTGATGCTTACGGTGGATGGCGGTCCACTCGCGGGTGTTCTGCGCCGTGGTCAGCCACAGCCAGAAGCGGAAGAAGTGTTTCAGGCCGGCATTGAGCTCCAGGGAGCGATGGGCTGAATAGCGGTGCAGATAGACGGTGACCCCAATAATGGTCACGTGGGTCATCAACAGGGTGACTGCCACCAGTTGCCAGGCTGACAGGTCAAGAAAACCGTTGTACCACATAGGCTGTATGGCCCTCAGAAAAAGAAAAAAACAGCTCACGCATTATCACTAAGCTCACAGAGAAAACCAGCCGACCTTTCAGATAGGAGTGACGGGATGTTTCTTATTCTATAATCCGTAACCTTTGTAGGGCGAATCTAGCTTTTTAGTAAGGATTACTGGCCATATGTTGTTCTCATACCGAGGTGCCCGGCGTGCGGGGTTGGTATATCTGCTGGTTTCGCTGCTGTGGGTTGTGCTTACTCACCGGGTATTGATCAAGTTCCTCGATGACCCGGTTGAGTTAAATCAGTGGCTGCAGCTGCGCGGCTATGTGTGGGTGGCCCTCAGCGCCCTGGTGATTTACCTGATGTGCGCGCGCTTTGCGCGCGTCAACGAATTGCAGCAACCGCTCAAAGAGAGCCGCGAGCGCCTGCGCCAGGCCGCTGCCGTGTTCGATTGCACCCGTGAAGGGGTGCTGGTCACCGATGCCAAGGGGCAGATCGTCCATGTGAACCGGGCCTTTATGGCGATCACCGGCTATCGGCGCGAAGATGTCATGGGCGAGCAACCCAGCTTGTTCAAGTCAGGCCGCCATTCGTCGAGTTTTTACCAGCAGATGTTCCTGGCTCTGGAACAAACCGGCGAGTGGAGCGGGGAAATCTGGAACCGGCGCAAAAGCGGCGAAATTTATCCACAGTGGCAAACCATCCGGGTGATTCACGACGACCTCGGTCATGTCAGCCATTACGTCGCGGTGTTTTCCGATATCAGCGCCATCAAGGATTCCGAGCACGAACTGGCGCACCTCGCGCACCACGACCCGCTGACCGACCTGCCCAACCGCCTGCTGTTCACCGACCGCGCCGAGCAGGCCCTGGCTTCGGCGCAAGTGCATAAACGCGGCTGTGCGTTGCTGCTGCTCGACCTGGACCACTTCAAGATCATCAACGACAGCCTGGGCCATAACGTCGGCGACCAGTTGCTCAAATTGGTCGGTGAACGCCTGAGAAGCCAATTCGGCACCGGCGTGACGCTGGCGCGGCTGGGCGGGGACGAATTCGCAGTGTTGGCGGAAAACTGTCCACAGGTGGTGCAGGCTGCCGCGCTCGCGCAACGCATGCTCGATGCGATGAAACTCCCGTTCAATTTCGACGGCCACCAGTTGTTTATCAGTGCGAGCGTTGGCATCAGCCTGTTTCCCAGCGACGCGCTGAGTGCCCAGCAGTTGTTGCGTAACGCCGATTCCGCGTTGTTCAAGGCCAAGAGCGTCGGCCGTGAAGGCTACGCGTTGTACACCGAAGAGTTGACTGCCCACGCGCAGAACCGCGTGGAAATTGCCGGCGAACTGCGCCGCGCCCTCGACCAGCAGGAGCTGCGTGTCTACTACCAGCCGGTTCACGACCTGCACACCAGCCGCCTGATCGGCGTCGAAGCCCTGGTGCGCTGGCAACACCCGGAGCGCGGCCTGGTGCCGCCGGTCGAGTTCATCCCCATCGCCGAACGCACCGGGTTGATTGCCGATATCGACGCCTGGGTCATGCACGAGGCTTGCGCCCAGATGTGCCAGTGGCTGGAGGACGGCGCGCCGTTGAGGTTTATCGCGATCAACGTGTCCAGTCGCTTGTTTGCGCGACGCGAGTTGTATGAGCAAGTCGCCAAGGTGCTGCACGACACTGGCCTGGACCCGGCTTACCTGGAGCTGGAAGTCACCGAAAGCGCGGTGATGGAAGACCCCGAAGTGGCCCTGGAACAACTACACCGCCTGCGCGAGTTGGGCCTGCGTCTGGCCATTGATGACTTTGGCACCGGCTATTCGTCGCTGCTGCGCCTCAAGCGCCTGCCGGTGCAGAAGCTCAAGATCGACCAGGGCTTTGTCGCCGGGGTGCCGTGGGATGAAGACGACGCCGCCATCGTGCGCGTGGTGATCGCCCTGGCGAAAAGCATGGGCATGCAGGTACACGCCGAGGGGATCGAACAGGTGGAGCAGGCGCGGTTCCTGCTGGAGCAAAACTGCGACATGGGCCAGGGCTATTGGTTTGGCCGCCCGATGCCGGCGTGTGAAATCGACTGGGACCGGGCACCCGCCATCCAGAGTTGAAATGCAGTCAACTGTGGGAGGGAGCAAGCCCCCTCCCACAATTGGATATTCGCCAGGCTCGATTTTGGCACTTGGCCACAAAACGCCGTCGTAACCCCACGTCCGGCCAGAAAATTCTTTCTGGTTATATAAACATTCTTAAATAGTATTTTTAAGAATATCCGCGCTTATCTACTATCGCCCTCACGCCGCAAGCAGTGCCGCCACTGCGCGGCACTTTTCATTTCAGGAGCGAGACCATGAGCGCATCTCTACGTAGCGTCGACGGCCAGGACGAAGCAGCCATTTTGCGTGAGATCCAGAGCGCGTTGCGCGATCTGCGCTTTGGCGCGGTGGAAATCACTGTACACAACGCTCAAGTGGTACAGATCGAACGCAAAGAAAAATTCCGCCTGCAGAACCCGGGTAACAAACCGGCCTGAGCAAGAGCGGCGATAGACCCATCACTATAAAAAATGCCCCTGTAGGCGCGAGCTTGCTCGCGAAAAGCTTGAAGGCAACGCGTTGCACCTGATGCGCAGCGTTATCGTTGACGTTTTTCGCGAGCCAGCTCGCTCCTGCAGTCGTCAGCCAACACCCCGGAATTTCAGGAGCTTTCTATGTCGTCGATTCGCCGTTACGCCCTGGCTGCCTTGGCCAGCGCCGTGTTTGCCGGGTCTGCCGTTGCCAAGGACTACGAGTTGCTCAACGTCTCGTATGACCCGACCCGTGAGCTGTACCAGGACTACAACGCTGAGTTCACCAGCTACTGGAAACAGTCCCACCCCGGCGACAGCGTCAAGATCCAGCAATCCCACGGCGGCTCGGGCAAACAGGGCCGTGCGGTGATCGACGGCCTGCGTGCCGACGTCGTGACCCTGGCCCTGGCCGGTGATATCGACGAAATCGCCAAGTTGGGCAAGACCCTGCCGGAAAACTGGCAGACCCGCCTGCCGGATGCGAGCACCCCGTACACCTCGACCATCGTGTTCCTGGTGCGCAAGGGCAACCCCAAAGGCATCAAGGACTGGGGCGACCTGATCAAGAAAGACGTGGCGGTCATCACCCCGAACCCGAAAACCTCCGGCGGTGCGCGCTGGAACTTCCTCGCCGCCTGGGCCTATGGCCTGAAAGCCGGTGGCAGCGAAGCCAAGGCGCAGGAATACGTCAAAGAGCTGTTCAAGCACGTACCGGTCCTCGACACCGGCGCGCGCGGTTCGACCATCACCTTCGTCAACAACGGTCAGGGTGACGTGTTGCTGGCCTGGGAAAACGAGGCGTTCCTGGCATTGAAAGAAAACGGCGGCGCCGACAAGTTCGACATCGTCGTACCGTCCCTGTCGATCCTCGCCGAGCCGCCTGTGGCCGTGGTCGACAAGAACGCCGAGAAAAAGGGCAACACCGAGATCGCTACCGAGTACCTCAAGCACCTGTACAGCCCGGCTGGCCAGGAGATTGCGGCGAAGAACTTCTACCGCCCACGCGATGAGAAAATCGCCGCCAAATACGCCCAGCAGTTCCCGAAGCTGGATTTGGTGACTATCGACAAAGACTTCGGCGGCTGGAAAACTGCGCAGCCGAAATTCTTTAACGACGGTGGCGTGTTCGACCAGATCTACTCGGCGCAATAAAAACACCGCCCTCTGTAGGCGCGAGCTTGCTCGCGAAGAAGGTCCAGGCACCGCGTGCACCCAGAATGTGCGCGTTATCGTTGACGTTTTTCGCGGGTAAGCCCGCTCCTACAGAGCACGCATTCACCTGCGGGTTTTGTGTGTCAGACCTGCTAACCAAGGACTTTTATGTCGCGTCGTATTTCCCCCGTCATACCCGGCTTCGGGCTGACGCTGGGCTACACCGTGGTGTACCTCAGCCTGATCGTACTCATCCCCCTCGCGGCGATGTTTGTACACGCCGCTCAACTTACCTGGGATCAGTTCTGGAACATCATCACCGCACCGCGTGTGCTGGCGGCATTGAAGTTGAGCTTCAGTACCGCGCTGTACGCCGCGCTGATCAATGGCCTGATCGGCACGCTGCTGGCCTGGGTGCTGGTGCGCTACACCTTCCCCGGGCGCAAGATCATCGATGCGATGATCGACCTGCCGTTCGCCCTGCCCACGGCCGTCGCCGGTATCGCGCTGACCGCGCTGTACACACCGACCGGCCTGGTCGGCCAGTTCGCCGCCGACCTGGGCTTCAAGATCGCCTACAGCCCCTTGGGCATCACCCTGGCGCTGACCTTCGTCACGTTGCCGTTCGTGGTCCGCACGGTGCAGCCGGTCCTCGCCGATATCCCCCGGGAAATCGAAGAAGCCGCCGCCTGCCTGGGCGCCAAGCCGTTGCAGGTGTTTCGCTACATCCTCGTGCCCGCGTTGCTGCCTGCCTGGCTGACCGGCTTCGCCCTGGCGTTTGCCCGTGGCGTCGGTGAGTACGGTTCGGTGATCTTCATCGCCGGCAACATGCCGATGAAGACCGAGATCCTGCCGCTGCTGATCATGGTCAAGCTCGACCAGTACGACTACCACGGCGCCACCTCCATCGGTGTGCTGATGCTGGTGGTTTCCTTCGTGTTGCTGCTGCTGATCAATTTGCTGCAGCGGCGCATCGAACACCCATAAGGAGGCGCGGAACATGTCCCAATCGTCTATCTCCGCTGCGTCCTCGGCCAACGCTGCCCGGCGTGGCAGTGCGCTGTCGCGGCGCATCCTGATCAGCCTGGGCTGGCTGGTGTTCTTCCTGTTCCTGGTGCTGCCGCTGTTTATCGTGGTGTCCCAGGGCTTGAAGAATGGCCTCGGCGCGTTCTTCACCGCGATCCTCGAGCCCGATGCGCTGTCGGCGCTCAAGCTCACGGTGGTCGCCGTGTTGATCTCGGTGCCGCTCAACGTGGTGTTCGGCGTCAGCGCCGCATGGTGCGTGAGCAAGTACTCGTTCCGTGGCAAGAGCATCCTGGTGACGCTGATCGACCTGCCGTTCTCGGTGTCGCCGGTGATCGCGGGCCTGGTCTATGTGCTGATGTTCGGCGCCCAGGGCTTCTTTGGCCCGTGGCTGCAGGCGCATGACATCCAGATCGTGTTCGCCTTGCCGGGCATCGTGCTGGCGACCATCTTCGTCACCGTGCCGTTCGTGGCCCGGGAGCTGATCCCGCTGATGCAGGAACAAGGCACCCAGGAAGAAGAAGCCGCGCGGCTGCTTGGCGCCAATGGCTGGCAGATGTTCTGGCATGTCACCGTGCCGAATATCAAATGGGGCCTGATCTACGGCGTGGTGCTGTGTACCGCGCGGGCGATGGGTGAGTTCGGCGCGGTGTCGGTGGTGTCCGGCCACATTCGCGGCGTGACCAACACGTTGCCGCTGCACGTCGAGATTCTCTACAACGAATACAACCACGTCGCCGCGTTTGCGGTGGCGAGTCTGTTGCTGATCCTGGCGCTCTTCATCCTGCTGCTCAAGCAGTGGAGCGAGAACCGTATCAACCGCCTGCGCGCAGCTGCGGCTGAGGAATAATCCATGTCCATCGAAGTCCGTAATGTCAGCAAGAACTTCAACGCCTTCAAGGCCCTGAACAGCATCAACCTGGACATCCAGAGTGGCGAGCTGGTGGCGTTGCTGGGGCCCTCCGGCTGCGGCAAGACCACCTTGCTGCGCATCATCGCCGGTCTCGAAACCCCGGATACCGGCAGCATCGTGTTCCACGGTGAAGACGTCTCCGGCCACGACGTGCGTGATCGCAACGTCGGGTTTGTGTTCCAGCACTACGCGCTGTTCCGCCACATGACCGTGTTCGATAACGTCGCCTTCGGCCTGCGCATGAAGCCGAAGAACCAGCGCCCGAACGAAAGCCAGATCGCGGTCAAAGTCCACGAACTGTTGAACATGGTGCAACTGGACTGGCTGTCCGACCGCTACCCGGAACAACTCTCCGGCGGCCAACGCCAGCGCATCGCCCTGGCCCGCGCCCTGGCGGTGGAGCCCAAAGTGCTGCTGCTCGACGAACCCTTCGGCGCCCTCGACGCCAAGGTGCGCAAAGAGCTGCGCCGCTGGCTGGCGCGCCTGCACGAAGATATCAACCTGACCTCGGTGTTCGTGACCCACGACCAGGAAGAGGCGATGGAAGTCGCCGACCGTATCGTGGTGATGAACAAGGGCGTGATCGAGCAGATAGGCTCACCGGGCGACGTCTACGAAAACCCGGCCAGCGATTTCGTCTACCACTTCCTCGGCGACTCCAACCGCCTGCACCTGGGGGGCGACCAACACGTGCTGTTCCGCCCCCACGAAGTGTCGCTGTCGCGCCATGAACTGGAAGACCACCATGCCGCCGAAGTGCGCGATATCCGGCCGCTGGGGGCGACCACGCGGGTGACGTTGAAAGTCGAAGGCCAGAGCGAACTGATCGAAGCCGAAGTGGTGAAAGACCACGACAGCCTGATCGGCCTGGCGCGGGGCGAGACCTTGTTCTTCAAACCCAAGGTCTGGCAAAAAGCCTAAGTACACTACAACACCCAATGTGGGAGGGGGCTTGCCCCCGATAGCGGTGTATCAGTCAATATCTTCAGTGACTGACCCACCGCCATCGGGGGCAAGCCCCCTCCCACATTCAAACTTCTCTCGGCTTCAGATCGCGGCGAGCGACTGGCCCGGAGCGGCGTTCAATCTGCTCTTTGAGCTCGTGCCGCAACCCCAGCAAAAACGCCAACTCCGCCACCACAAACAACGGCCCGACGATCAGCCCCGACACATCATCCACAAACGCCGGCTTCTTGCCTTCGTAGTAATGCCCGACAAACTGAATCACCCAACCCACCACGAACATACCGATACCGCCGCTGAGCCAGACCGGCGTGCTTTGCGCCGCCAGCACGTGCCCGGCCCACACCGACAAGCCCATCAGCACGCTCATCAGCACGCTCATCAGCACGCCCAGCGCGAGTTCCAGGCGCAGGTAGAACCACGCCGCAAGCAGCGCGACGATCAGCGCCGGCGACAGCCAGAGCCCGGCCAGCGGCCACTCCGGGCGTGAAAGCAACACGGCGACGGCGACCACGATCAGCGGGATGCCGATAAAGTGGCTGGCGATATTGCGCGGGTCGCGGTGGTAGGCGGCGTATTGACTGAGGTGGTCGACGAGGCTTTTCATTGTTATTCCTCCTGTAGGATGTTTGATCATGCCCTGTCAGCCTTCGCCTAACTGTCAGTTGGGCGACAATCTTCGGAGTTCTCATGAACGCAGAGCAATGGCGACCCCGGCTGGCTGCCGGGCACTGGTTCAGCCACTTGCCCGGCGCTTTTCAGCATAGTCTGCTGGCCCACGCGCGGCTGCGGCTGCTGACGGCGGGGCAATACCTGTTCAAGCGCGGTGACCAGCCCTGCGGCTTGTATGCGGTGCTCGACGGCAGTTTGCGGATCAGCGCGGTGAACGAGCAGGGCAAGGAAGCGCTGCTCAGCCTGGTGGAGTCGCCCTACTGGTTCGGTGAAATCTGCCTGTTCGACGGCCTGCCGCGCACCCACGACGCCTGTGCGGTCGGGCCGTGCAAGCTGTTGCAGGTGCCCCAGCAGGCATTGCTCGACATTCTCGATGAAACCCCGCAGTACTGGCGCGACTTGGCCTTGTTGATGAGCCAAAAGTTGCGCCTGAGTTTCATCGGCCTCGAACAGCTCAGCCTGATGCCCGCCTCGGTGCGGCTGGCCCATCGTTTGTTGATGATCATTGAAGGGTACGGCGACATCGAGCCCTCAAAACGCCGGCTGCAGTTACCCCAGGAAGACCTGGCGGCGATGTTGAGCCTGTCGCGCCAGACCACCAACGCCTTGCTCAAGGACCTGCAAGCCCAGGGCATCGTGCGCCTGGGCTATGGCGAGATCGAAATCCTCGATGCACAGCGCCTGCGTGAGGCGGCGCACACCTGAGGGTGTTAGCCTGCAGGTCTGATCAATCGAGGTGTGTTATGCGCGTGCTGTTAGTGGAACATGAATCCGAAGAAGCACAGCGGATGGCCCAGGGTTTGAACGAGGCCGGTTATTCCGTGGAAGTCGCGGCCAACGGCATGGCCGCCCAGCGGCTTGTCGAGGGCAACGAGTACGACCTGGTGATTCTGGACGTGATGCTGCCGGGGCTGAATGCCTGGACACTGCAGCAGGCGATTCGGCACAAGGGCGAGACGCCGGTGTTGTTTCTGACCAGCCCGGGTGGGATCGAAGACCGTCTGCGCGACTTGGAATTGCATGAGGATGATTATTTACTCAAGCCGTTTGAAGACAAGGCGCTGGTCATGCGCGTGAAAAAACTACTGCGTCGCGATCGCGGGCGCTGATAGATGTGTGGCCTGGGCTCTCGCGATCGCGGGCAAGCCCGGCTGTTAAATGTGGGAGGGAGCTTGCCCCGATGACGGTGGATCAATTGATGAATGCGCTAGCTGATACACCGCCCCTCCCATAGTTTGATTTTTTAGTTATTAATAAATAGCTTCTTATTCCTTAACGAATATAAACCCCGTCCCTATACTGTCCAGCAACGTTAAACGCTGCAGGAGGGCACACCCATGCACAGCGAATCGATTCGTTACCTGATCGTGCCGGGCTGGCAAGGATCGCCAGAAGATCATTGGCAAACGCATTGGCAGAACAGCCTGCCCAACAGCGCCCGGGTGGAGCAGGCCGATTGGCTGACGCCGCGTCGCGAAGACTGGGTGGCCGCGCTGGCCGAGGCGATCGCCGCCGACAGCACGCCAGTGATTCTGATCGCCCATAGCCTGGGCTGCATCACCGTGGCCCACTGGGCTGCCACTGCCCCGCTGCAGTTTTTGCGGCAGGTGCGCGGGGCGTTGCTGGTGGCGCCGGCGGATGTCGAACGCCCGGCCTGTGCCCCCGCGCTGCGTAACTTCGCGCCGATTCCACGCGACCTGCTGCCGTTTCCCAGCCAGGTGGTCAGCTCCGACAACGACAGTGCCGTCAGCGCCCCCAGGGCCATGGAGCTGGCGCGCGACTGGGGCGCTGAAGCCGGCATTTTGTCCGGTGCCGGGCATATCAATGTGAAGTCCGGCCACCAGCGCTGGGAGCAGGGTTTCGCGTATCTCTATCGCCTGCAAAGCCGCCTGGAGCATCACGCCCGGCGCACGGCCTGAACCTTTTTCAACGCCCCGTCCCTGAGCGGATTGGGGGCGGGAGCCTGCCATGAGTCTGCATGAAACCTTCGGTCAGCCGCTGCTGACCTTCCCCGACGCCGAAAAAAGCCCGCTGAGCATCCGCGCCAAGGCACTGGTGTTCGTCGACCCGCGTTCGCGGCAACTGCGCGAAGCGCTGGAACACCTCGCGCCCCGCGCCTTGCCGGTGTTGATCCGTGGCGAGACCGGCAGCGGCAAAGAGTTGCTGGCGCGGCATATCCATCGGGGCAGCGACCGCGCCGGGCTGTTTGTCTCGGTCAATTGCGGCGCGATCAGCCCGACCTATGCCGATGCCGAGCTGTTCGGCTACGCCGCTGGCGCCCACAGTGGCGCGGCGAGCAGCCGGGCCGGCTGGTTCGGCTCGGCCAACGGCGGCACCTTGTACCTGGACGAGATCGGCGACTTGCCGTTGCCGATCCAGGTCAAATTGCTCGCCGCCCTGGAAAACCATGAAGTCACCCGCGTCGGCGCGCAGCAACCAAGCCCGGTGGACGTGCGCCTGGTGGCGGCGACCAGCATCGACCTGGCCCAGGCCGTGGCCGCAGGCAAGTTCAATGAGCGCCTGTTCCATTACCTCAGCGAAGGCCAACTGGACCTGCCGGCCTTGCGCGAGCGGGTCGGCGACATCCTGTCCCTGGCCGAATACTTCCTCGGCATCTACAGCCAGCGCCTGGACCTGCCGGTGCCGCTGATCAGCGACGCGGCCCAGCGCGTGCTGGAACACCACAGCTGGCCGGGCAATACCCGCGAGCTGGAGAACGTCATCCACTTTGCCTTGCTGGTCAGCAGCGGCGACGAAATCTTGCCGGAGCATTTGAACCTGCCGACCGCCGGTTCGCCGCTGGAGCAGGTGCAACGGATATTCGAAAGCGCCAGTGCGGCCGAACGGGAAACCTTGCGCAAATTCCTACATGAACAAAATGGAATATCAACCTGAATAAAAGGTATTGTTCGGGAATAAAAAATCTAGGTATTGTCACTCTCACGCCGCGATAGCACTTCGCTGGCACTCTACCCCAATACGGTCGTCAGAGACGCCCCGGAATGTCGATAAGGACACTCATGAAAAAGGTTCTGTTGTTTACCGCACTGGCGGCTGCCCTGACTGCGGGCTTCGCCCAGGCCAACGAAAAGCTGATAGTGGCCGCTACCCCGGTCCCGCACGCCGAGATCCTCGAACTGGTCAAGCCGACCCTCGCCAAAGAAGGCGTGGATCTGGAAATCAAAGTCTTCACCGACTACGTACAGCCCAATGTGCAGGTGGCCGAGAAGCGTCTGGACGCCAACTACTTCCAGACCCTGCCGTACCTGGAAAACTTCAACAAAGGTAAAGGCACCAACTTGGTCACCGTGGTGGGCGTACACGTTGAACCCTTCGGCGGTTACTCGAAGAAAATCAAAAACATTTCTGAGCTCAAAGATGGCGCCACCGTGGCCATTCCGAACGAAGGCTCCAACAGCGGCCGTGCCCTGTTGCTGCTGCAGAAGGCCGGTGTGATCACCCTGAAAGACCCGACCAATGCGCTGGCGACGCCAAAAGACATTGCCAGCAACCCGAAGAACCTGAAGTTCAAAGAGCTGGAATCAGCCCTGCTGCCACGCGTGCTGGACCAGGTTGACCTGGACCTGATCAACACCAACTACGCCCTGGAAGCCGGCCTCAACCCGGCCAGGGACGCGTTGATCATCGAAGACGCCAAATCGCCGTATGTGAACTTCCTGGTGGCGCGCCCGGACAACAAGGACAGCGCTGCTATCCAGAAACTGGCCAAGGCCCTGACCAGCCCGGAAGTCAAAGCATTCATCGAGAAGAAATACAACGGCGCGGTCGTGCCGGCGTTCTGATCGAGCGGTAAAACCTTTCAAGGTTTAAACGCCGACGGCTTGCACAGCGTCGGCGTTTTTTATGGGTGGAATTTGGAATGCGCTCAAAATTGTGGGAGGGGGCTTGCCCCCGATAGCAGTGGTTCAGTCAATGCATCGGTGACTGTCATACCGCTATCGGGGGCAAGCCCCCTCCCACATTTGATTTTTATCTCACCGTGGATTTTCAGCGTTTCACCGCACTCGGGCGTTGATCGCCCTGCGCAATGCCACCAACCATTTCACCAGCTCCTGCGGATCAATCGGTTTCGCTTCGTTCATTGTTCATTCCCTCGAATCACAGACCCCACAACCATAGCCGTCACTCGCCAACCCCGCGAATCTGGCGGCTATCGTGTTGGGCGATATCAATGTGATATTTCGGTATCAAAAATCGACGGTTTATGCCAATAAAGGCTGGGCGACCCGGCGTCTTGAGCGAGGGCGTTCGTTTAGCTTCGGAACCATTGGCGTTGGGCGCCATCCATGCACATGGAACCCTGCTATAAGGTCGCAGTCGCCTACACACCGGCAAGTTGGCATCACGTAAAGGAGCCTGCATGGGCGGTCACCCTTCGACAGTTATCTTCGCACTTGGCCTGTTGGCGCTGCTGAGCGGCTGCGGCCAGGAAAAAGCCGAGCCCAAGCAGCATGCGCGGGTGTTCGTGCAGACCGTGCAGCCGACGGACTACGCGGTGGCCGTCACGCTGACCGGCGATATCCAGGCGCGGGTGCAAACCGATCTGTCTTTTCGCGTGGGGGGCAAGATCATTCAGCGCATGGTCGATGTGGGCGACCATGTCAGCGCCAAGCAAGTGCTGGCCAAGCTCGACCCCAAGGACTTGCAGAGCAGTGTCGACTCCGCCCAGGCCCAGGTCGTGGCCGAGCAGGCGCGGGTCAAGCAGACCGCCGCCGCGTTCGTGCGCCAGGAAAAACTCCTGCCCAAGGGCTACACCAGCCGCAGCGAATACGACACTGCCCAGGCCGCGTTGCGCAGCAGCCAAAGCGCCCTGGCCGCCGCCCAGGCGCAACTGGCCAATGCCCGCGAGCAACTGGGCTACACCGCGCTGTTCGCCGAGGCCCCCGGGGTGATTACTGCGCGCCAGGCTGAAGTGGGCCAGGTGGTGCAGGCCACCGTGCCGATCTTCAGCCTGGCCCGCGAGGGCGAGCGCGACGCGGTATTCGACGTGTACGAGTCGTTGCTGGTGGAACCGCCGGCCGATGCGCCGATCACGGTGAGCCTGTTGGATAACCCCAGTATCAAGGTCCAGGGCCACGTCCGCGAAGTTACCCCGGCCGTCGCTGCCAATACCGGCACGGTGCAAGTCAAAATCGCTCTGGAGGCCCTGCCCGCGGGCATGCATCTGGGCTCGGTGGTCAGCGCTACCGCCAACGGCCCGGCCAAGCCCAGCATCGAGCTGCCATGGTCGGCGCTGACCAAAGACCTCAGCGACCCCGCCGTGTGGCTGGTGGATGGCGACGGCCTGGCGCAGCTGCGCAAGGTCAGTGTGGCGCGTTACCTCACCGGCAAGGTGATCATCAGCGACGGTCTGCAGGGCGGTGAAAAAGTCGTGGTGGCCGGCGGGCAATTGCTGCACCCCGGCATGCGCGTCGAAGTCGCCCAGCCGCCCGACTCGGCCCAGGCCCAAGGAGTGCAACCATGATGCGCCTGACCGGCCTGCTCGCCGCCAGCCTGTTGCTGCTGGCCTGCTCCAAGAACGACCCGCCACCCGAGCCCGTGCGCCCGGTGTTGTCCATGGAAGTGAAAGCCGAAGACCAGGAAACCCTCGGCCGTTTCGCCGGCACCATCCAGGCGCGCTACGAAAGCAACCTGGGGTTCCGCGTGCCCGGGCGCATCGCCCACCGCACTGTGGATGTCGGCGCCGAGGTGGAGAAGGGCGCGGTACTTGCCGTACTCGACCCCACCGACCAGCAGAACCAACTGCGCGCGGTCCAAGGTGACCTCGCCCGCGTGCAGGCGCAGTTCATCAACGCCCAGGCCAGCGCCCGTCGCCAGCAGGCGTTGTTCAACCGTGGCGTCGGCGCCCAGGCCCAGTTGGACGTGGCCCAGACCGACCTGAAAACCACCCAGGCCAGCCTCGACCAGGCGCAGGCCTCGGTCAACCAGGCCAAGGACCAGCTCAACTACGCCCGATTGCGTACCGACCATGGCGGCATCGTTACCGCCTGGAACGCCGAGGCCGGCCAGGTGGTCAGCGCGGGCCAGCAAGTGGTGACCCTGGCGCGCCCGGACATCAAGGAGGCGGTGATCGACCTGCCCGCCGGCCTCGCCGAGCGTCTGCCGCCCGATGTGGTGTTCCTCGTCGCCGGGCAACTCGACCCCAGCGTGAACACCACCGCCACCGTGCGCGAAATCGAACCCCAGGCCCAGAGCGCCACGCGCACCCGTCGCGCGCGCCTGACCCTGGCCGACACGCCGGCGGCTTTTCTGCTGGGTACGGCGATCAGCGTGACCTTGAGCTCGGCCATCCCACCGCGCATCGAACTGCCGTTGAGCGCCTTGCAGCAAATCGGCGGCAAAACGCGGATCTGGTTGCTGGACACCCAAAGCCGGACCGTGCAGCCGCGTGAAGTCACGGTGCTCAGTCGTGACGCCGACAGCGTTTTGCTCAACGGTGGGGTCAAGCCCGGTGAGCGCATCATCGTCGCCGGTGTGAACAGCCTGCAACCGGGGCAAACAGTCAAGATCGACGAGGACAGCCCGCGATGAAAGGGAGTTTCAACTTATCCGAATGGGCCCTCAAGCATCAGTCCTTCGTCTGGTACCTGATGTTCGTCGCGCTGCTGATGGGCGTGTTTTCCTACAAGAACCTGGGCCGCGAGGAAGACCCTTCGTTCACCATCAAAACCATGGTGATCCAGACCCGCTGGCCGGGCGCGACCCAGGAAGAAACGCTCAAACAGGTGACCGACCGCATCGAGAAAAAACTCGAGGAACTCGACGCCCTCGACTACGTGAACAGCTACACCCGGCCCGGTGAGTCCACGGTGTTCGTGTACCTCAAGGACACCACCAGCGCCAAGGCGATCCCCGAGATCTGGTACCAGGTGCGCAAGAAGATCGACGATATTCGCGGCAGCTTCCCCCAGGGCTTGCAGGGGCCGTCGTTCAACGATGAGTTCGGTGACGTGTTCGGCTCGGTGTACGCCTTTACCGGCGACGGCCTGTCGATGCGCCAGCTGCGCGACTACGTGGAGCAGGCGCGCGCCGAGATCCGTGCGGTGCCGGGCCTGGGCAAGGTCGAGCTGATCGGCCAGCAGGACGAAGTGATTTACCTGAATTTCTCCACGCGCAAACTCGCGGCCCTGGGGATCGACCAACGCCAGGTGGTGCAGAGCCTGCAGGCGCAGAACGCAGTGACCCCGGCCGGGGTGATCGAAGCCGGGCCGGAGCGCATTTCCGTGCGGACGTCCGGGCAGTTCGCCTCGGAAAAAGACCTGGCCAACGTCAACCTGCGCCTCAACGACCGCTTCTATCGCCTGGCGGACGTCGCCGACATCAGCCGCGGCTACGTTGACCCGGCGACGCCAATGTTCCGTTTCAACGGCAAGCCGGCGATCGGTTTGGCGATCGCGATGCAGAAGGGCGGCAATATCCAGTCGTTCGGCGAGGCCCTGCACACGCGAATGGACGAACTGACCGCCGACCTGCCGGTGGGGGTCGGCGTCTACAAGGTCTCCGACCAGGCGGAAGTGGTGCAAGAGGCCGTCGGCGGCTTTACCAGCGCGCTGTTCGAAGCGGTGATCATCGTGCTGGTGGTGAGCTTTATCAGCCTCGGCCTGCGTGCCGGGCTGGTGGTGGCGTGCTCGATCCCGCTGGTGCTGGCGCTGGTGTTCGTGTTCATGGAATACACCGGCATCACCATGCAGCGCGTGTCCCTGGGGGCGCTGATCATCGCGCTCGGTTTGCTGGTGGACGACGCGATGATCACCGTGGAGATGATGATCACGCGCCTGGAAAAAGGCGAAACCAAGGCGCAGGCGGCGACCTACGCCTACACCTCCACCGCGTTCCCGATGCTCACCGGCACCCTGGTGACCGTGGCCGGGTTTGTGCCGATCGGCCTCAACGCCAGTTCGGCGGGCGAGTACACCTTCACCCTGTTCGCGGTGATTGCCGTGGCGATGTTGGTGTCGTGGGTGGTGGCGGTGCTGTTTGCGCCGGTGATCGGCGTGCATATCCTCAGCGCCAACGTGAAACCCCACAGTGCCGAACCGGGGCGCATCGGCCGCGCTTTCAATGGCGGCATGCTGTGGGCGATGCGCAACCGCTGGTGGGCCATCGGCATCACCGTGGCGCTGTTCGCGGCGTCGGTGTTTTCCATGCAGTTTGTGCAGAACCAGTTCTTCCCGTCGTCGGACCGTCCGGAGATCCTCGTCGACCTCAACCTGCCGCAAAACGCCTCGATCAACGAAACCCGCAAAGCCGTCGACCGCCTCGAAGCGATCATCAAGGACGACCCGGATATCGAGCGCTGGAGCACTTACATCGGCCAGGGCGCGATCCGTTTCTACCTGCCCCTCGACCAACAACTGGAAAACCCCTACTACGCGCAGTTGGTAATCGTCAGCAAGGGCCTGAAGGCGCGCGGCGAGTTGATCGCGCGCCTGCAAAAACGCCTGCGTGAGGATTTCGTCGGCGTCGGCAGCTTTGTGCAGCCGCTGGAGATGGGCCCGCCGGTGGGGCGGCCGATCCAGTACCGCGTTTCCGGCAAAGACACTGACCAGGTGCGCAAGCACGCCATCGAACTGGCGACCTTGCTGGACAAGAACCGCCACCTGGGCGAGATCATTTACGACTGGAACGAACCGGGCAAAGTCCTGCGCATCGAGATTGCCCAGGACAAGGCGCGGCAGTTGGGCTTGTCTTCCGAAGACGTGGCGCAGTTGATGAACAGCGTGGTCAGCGGCGCGTCGGTGACTCAGGTGCATGACGATATCTACCTGATCGACGTGGTCGGCCGCGCCGAAGATGCCGAGCGCGGCACGCCGGAAACCTTGCAGAACCTGCAGATCGTCACGCCCAACGGCGTCTCGATTCCGCTGCTGGCCTTCGCCACTGTGCGTTATGAGCTGGAGCAACCGCTGGTGTGGCGCCGCGACCGCAAGCCGACCATCACCCTCAAGGTGGCGGTGCGCGACGCGATGCAGCCGACCGATCTGGTCAAGCAGCTCAAGCCCGAGATCGATGCGTTCAACGCCGGCCTGCCGGTGGGCTACAAGGTCGCCACCGGCGGCACCGTGGAAGAAAGCAGCAAGGCCCAGGGCCCGATTGCCAGCGTGGTGCCGTTGATGCTGTTTTTGATGGCGACCTTCCTGATGATCCAACTGCACAGCGTGCAGAAGATGTTCCTGGTGGCCAGCGTCGCGCCGCTGGGGCTGATCGGCGTGGTGCTGGCGCTGGTCCCCACCGGCACGCCCATGGGCTTCGTGGCGATCCTTGGCATTCTGGCGCTGATCGGCATCATCATCCGCAACTCGGTGATCCTGGTGACGCAAATCGAGGAATATGAACTGGCCGGCTACACGCCGTGGGATGCGGTGGTGCAAGCCACCGAACACCGGCGCCGGCCGATCCTGCTGACGGCGGCTGCGGCGAGCCTGGGCATGATCCCGATTGCGCGGGAAGTGTTCTGGGGGCCGATGGCCTACGCGATGATCGGCGGGATCATCATTGCCACGCTGCTGACGCTGTTGTTCCTGCCGGCGCTGTATGTGGCCTGGTACAAGATTCGCGAGCCGAAGAGCGAATAACGCGCCTCACAAGAACGCTCGCGCTCAGCTAGGATTCACCGTGCCACCCTTGTCGGATACAGCATTACCGCGTTTTAAAGGAAGGCGGAACACTCATGCAGTATGCGTCGACACTCATGGCTTGGAGTGTCGACCACGACAGGAGAGAGCGCTATGTTTCTCAGATCTGCGGTACTTGCCCTGAGTCTACTGATTGTCATCGCGTGTCAGCATCAGCCTCGACAAAGTGACCCACGGTTGCTGGTCGAAAACGCTTATATCCTCACCCTTGAACAGGGCCAGCGCGAACCGGTGAAGGGCTATTTGCTGGTTGACCACAAGGGTGTCATCAGCGAGCTGGCCGCCGGCAAACCGCCTGCTGGCCTGGTGGTACAACGCCGGCTCGATGCACAGGGGCAGTGGTTGTTGCCGGGATTTGTGTCGGCCCATAGTCACCTGTGGCAAAGCGGATTCTACGGTATTGCCGCCAACGATAATCTTGAAGGCTGGATTGACCGGCTCTATGGCGTGGAGGCGCCAAAGTTGGACGCTGCGCAGCTTTACCAGTTGACCCGGCGCGGTGCCACACAGCACCTGCAGAACGGTATAACCAGCGTGTTCAATTTCACCTACACCGGCGCCGATCGCAGCGGCGAAGTCGATCGCCAGCAATTACGCGGCGCGCTGGATGCCGGCTTACGCGTGGTGCATGGCCTCAATGTGCGTACAGTCAATGAAAGCTGGACGCCGGCAATGGCGCGTGAGCGCACGGCGGCCTTTCTGACGTGGGCCAGTGCTCAGCCCGAGTCGGGGCGTTACCTGGGCACGATGTTGGCGGGCGCCGCCGGATATGTCAGCGCGACGCCGGGTCAGGCACAGGTCGAGGGCGACTTGATGCGTGAGTTTTTCCTGGGCAACCAGCAGCATTACCTGGAGTCTGTGGTGGACTCAGCGGGAGAGCGCGCCCGCTATCCGTTGCTCGAGCAGGCCGGTATCGCCGGGCCGCACTTGATCTTCGGTCATTTCATTCATTCCACGCCCGAGCTGACCGCCATGGCGGTGCGGGCGGGGGTGGGTATGACCTGGAATCCAATGTCCAATGGGCGGCTGGGATCGGGAATGGCGGATGTGTTGGCCTATCGAGCGGCGGGCATGAAAGTCGGCATGGGCGTGGATGGCGAGGCCAGCGCCGACCGGGCCGACCCGTTTGAAAACATGCGTATGGGCTTGTATCAAGTGCGCGCCAGGCAACAACGTGCGGCGGCGATGCAAGCCTATGAAGTGCTGCGCTTGCACACCCTGGGCAGTGCCGAGGTGCTCGGTATTGATTCGCAGGTGGGGAGTCTCAAGGTGGGCAAGCGTGCAGACATGCTCCTGTTGGACCCACGGGCTTTCACGCCCTGGCAGGAACCTTACGCCGCGCTGGTGTTTGCCGCGGGCGTGAAGGATATCCGGGAAGTATTCGTGGATGGCGTGTCATTGGCCCGATGAAGCGGCCGGCTTGCGCCACACGCTGGCCAGCCAGGGTTGCTGTTCCCGGGGCAGGCCGGCGGGGCGATAGTAATGCTCCAACTCCACAAACCCGGCGGCAGTCAGCAGGGCTTGCCAGGCCGTGAGGTCGTGATAGGCACCGTAGCGCGGCCCATTCCAGCCTTCGCGGTTGTCACCGCGTGGGTTGGAACTGAACAACACCCCGCCCGGTTTCAGCGCGCCATGCAGCTGCTTGAGCACACGCGGCAGTTCCTGCCTGGGAATGTGAAACAGCACCGCATTGGCAAAGATCCCGTCGAAGCGTGCGTTGGGTAGGTCCAGCTTCAGGAAGTCCTGCTGCAGCACCTCGCAGCCGCTGTCTTCGCGCGCCATCTGCGCAAAGCGCTCGGAGCCGTCGAGGCCCACGGCGATGTGGCCCATGCGCGTAAAGGTCTGCAAATCCCGCCCCGGCCCGCAGCCGAAGTCCAGCACGGTAAACGGCGCCGCGCCCTGGATATGCCGCAGCAGCGCGTCGATGTTCTGGCTCACATCGTGATCGCGGGTGCCTTCACGGAAGTCCTCGGCCACGCTGTTGTAGTGGTCGAGGGTAGTGGCGGTGATCTGGTTGAGGTCGTCGGGGGCGAGTTTCATGGGGAGGCGCTTTGGAGGTGAAGTGCTGACTATATCCCATGTCCAGTTGACTGCCCCCTGAGACGGCTCTTCATTTGATGACTGCGCTTGAATTAATCAGTGAAATTTACGGAGTAGTACGACTCATTGGATAGGATTTGTAGACTCCGTAAAGAGGACATCAAGATGTAACTGTATTTGGGTTGGGGGATGTTGTTAACGGTAGTTGTTGAATTTTGCCGGTGAAGCGGAGTTGCCGCTGCATCGCCAAGCGTGACGGCGGCCAGCGCCAACACCAGCGTCGCGCACCTGGCGCAGGTGGTTATAGTAGACATGGTATTCGCTCCTTGATTCGTCGCAAACGGTGTCGAGCCGATTAAACCTGCATAACCCCCCTCCAACAACTGTCAACCTTGACAGGTCCAAACGAGTGCTCAGCGCGCCAACCGATCCCTACCCAACGATGGCCTACGCGATGATTGACGGGGTCATCATCGCCATGCTGCTGACGCTGTATGTGGCTTGGTACAAGATTCGCGAACCGAAGCAGGGCAGTTGAAAATGTGGGAGGGGGCTTGTATTACCAGGCCGTGACCGTCGAGGCCCGTGGCGATATGGTTCATGCGCGTAAAGGCGTGCCCTGAAGTAACGTCAGTATTGGACAAGCGATCTATAGAAAGTGCTAGCTTTCCAGTTAAAGATCGCTCCTTTGTTGAATGCGAAGGAGTTGTTAACGGTAGTTGTTGAATATTGCCCGTGAAGCGGAGTTGCCGCTGCATCGCCAAGCGTGACGGCGGCCAGCGCCAACACCAGCGTCGCGCACCTGGCGCAGGTGGTTATAGTAGACATGGTATTCGCTCCCTGATTCGTCGCAGACGGTGTCGAGCCGATTAAAGCTGCATAAACCCCCTCCAACAACTGTCGACCTTGACAGGTCCAAACGAGTGCTCAGCGCGTGTTCAGCCCCCGCGCTTTGTGAATTAATCACAGTGATGAGTAAGGGTGAGGGTGGAAGTCCACTCACACTACATGTCAGTCAGTGTCTATTTGTATTGGAGCTTCTGTGTAAACACATTATTACTCCAGTTAAAGATCCCTCCTTTGTTGAACGTGAAGGAGTCGTTAACGGTAGTTGTTGAATCTCGCCGGTGAAGCGGAATTGCCGCTGCATCGCCAAGCGTGACGGCGGCCAGCGCCAACACCAGCGTCGCGCACCTGGCGCAGGTGGTTACAGTGGACATGGCATTCGCTCCCTGATCCGTCGCAGACAGTGTCGGGCCAATTAAACCCGCGTAAACCTCCTCCCACAACTGTCAACCTTGACAGGTCCAAACGAGTGCTCAGCGCTTGTTCAGCCCCCGCGCCAAGCGGTCTCCGCCCAACTGAATCACCGCCACCAGCAGCACCAGCAGCACAATCACCGTGAGCATGATCTGCGTATCAAAGCGCTGATAACCATAGCGGTAGGCAATATCCCCCAACCCACCTGCACCAATCGCCCCAGCCATGGCCGAGGAGTTGATCATGGTCACCAGGGTGATGGTGAACCCGCCGACGATCCCCGGCAGCGCTTCGGGCAACAGTACGTGCCAGATGATGTGCCAGCGCCGGCAGCCCATGGCTTGTGCGGCTTCGATCAAGCCGTGGTCGACTTCGCGCAGGCTCACTTCGGCGATGCGCGCAAAGAACGGCGTCGCGGCGATGGTCAGCGGCACTACCGCCGCCCACACGCCGTAGGTGGTGCCGACGATCAGCCGGGTGAACGGGATCAGCGCCACCATCAGGATCAGAAACGGAATCGAGCGGAACAGATTGACGAACGCCCCCAGCACCCGGTTCAGCGCCGGAGCCTGGTAGATGCCGCCCTTGTCGCTGGTGACCAGGAACACCGCCAGCGGAATCCCCACCAGCAACGCGATCAGCGACGACACGCCGACCATCAACAGCGTGTCGATGGCGCCCTGCACTAAACGATCAAACCACATAACCCAGCACCTCCACCTGTTGTGCCCAATGCCCGGCGCGGCTGCGCAGTGTGTCGGGGTCATGGGGCGAGCCATTCACCGCCAGCAGCAATTGCCCCAGGGCATGCCCCTGAATCCGTTCCACGCCGCCTTGCAGCAAGCGCACGCGCCCGCCGAGGGCGCCGAACAGCGCGGCCAGGTCGGGTTCATCGGTGGCGCTGCCGGTGAACTGCAAGCGCAGTACCAGCGCGGCGTCAGCCGAGGCCGGCGTGGGTTGCAGGCGGCTTTGCAGTTCTTCCGCCAGGCCGTGTTGCAGCGGCGCCAGCAGGGTTCGGCTGACCTCGTGCCGCGGGTTGCCGAATACTTCCCACACCGGGCCTTGCTCGACGATGCGCCCGTGTTCGAGCACCACCACGCGGTCGCAGATCTCGCGAATCACCGCCATCTCATGGGTGATCAACACGATGGTCAGGCCCAGCCGTTGGTTGATCTCGCGCAGCAGGCCGAGGATCGATTGGGTGGTCTCCGGGTCGAGGGCCGAGGTGGCCTCGTCGCACAGCAGAATCTCTGGGTCGTGGACCAGCGAACGGGCGATGCCCACGCGCTGTTTCTGCCCGCCGGAGAGTTGCGCCGGGTAGGCCTTGTGCTTGTCCTTCAGGCCCACCAGCTCCAGCAGTTCACGCACTTTCTGCTCGCGCTGCAACTTGGGGACGCCGGCGACTTTGAGCGGCAACTCGACGTTCTGCCACACGGTCTTGGCCGACATCAGGTTGAAGTGCTGGAAGATCATGCCGATGCGCCGCCGCAGCGCCACCAGGCGGTCTTCGTCGAACGCGCCGATGTCGACCTGATCGATCAGCACGCGCCCGCTGCTGGGCTGTTCCAGGCGGTTGATGGTGCGGATCAGCGACGACTTGCCGGCGCCGCTGCGGCCAATGATGCCGAACACTTCGCCGCGCTGGATGGCCAGGTCGATGCCTTGCAGCGCGTGTACCGTGCCGTCGTAGGTCTTGCCCAGGTTGATAAAGCGCACATGGGCGCGGTTGAGGTGCGGATGCAGTTCAGTCTGCTCGGCGTTCCTGGGTGGTGTGCCCAGGTCGCGCAGTTGGATGTTGGCGGCCGTCATGTTCAACCTTCCCAGCCGACTTGGTAGAGCTTGCCGAGGGATTTATCCAGGGCGGCGCGCACCACCGGCGAGTGCTGGTAGAGGTCGACGAACTTGATCACCCGCGGGTCGGTTTTGGCTTTCGGCTGGATCACGAACTGGATCACGTATTCCGGGTGGTCGAGGCCGTCGAACAGCAGCGCCGACTCGGCATCGAAGGTCTTGGACAGGCGGATATACGCCGGATAACCCTGCACCAGATCCGCATCGTCATAGGCGCGCACCAATTGCACGGCCTCGACTTGCAGGATCTTGAGCTGCTTCGGGTTGGCGATGATGTCTTCTTCGGTGGCCTTGTAACCCACGCCCGGCTTGAGCGTGATCAGCCCCGCCTTGGCCAGCAGTTGCAGGCCGCGCCCGCTGTTGATCGGGTCGTTGGCAATCGCCACGCTGGCGCCTTGGGGCAGGTCGTTGAAGCTTTTGTATTTTTTCGAATACAGCCCGACGTTGTTGATGATGCCCGGCGCATACGGCACCAGATCAAACCCGGCGGCGGCCTTGGCGTTTTCCAGGAAGGGGATGTGCTGGAAGTAGTTCACGTCGATATCGCCGGCGGCCAGGCTGACGTTGGGCGCGATCCAGTCGGTGAACTCCACCAGCTCGACGTTCAAACCTTGCTTGCCGGCCTCGGCCACGGCGGCTTCCAGGGGAATCGCGAAGGCCGCGGTGGTGCCGACTTTCAGCGGCGCGTCGGCGGCGAACAGCGTCGAACTGAACAGCCCGAAGGCCAGGGCCAGGGCTTTGACTGGGTGAGAGAGCAGGGTCTTTTTCATAGGTAGTTTCCAATGTGTAGGAGCGAGCTTGCTCGCGAAAAACTTGAGGGCGCTGCGGGGTATCAGAGGCCCCGCGTTATCGTTGACGATCTTCGCGAGCGAGCTCGCTCCTACAGGGGGCCGTGGCGGTAGGTGGAGCCGGTGTGTTGTTCGGGTAAGCGGGCGCCGCCGTGGAAGACTTTTTCCCGCAGCGTTCCAGTGTCGTAAGCGGTCTTGTACGACCCACGCCGCTGCAACTCCGGCACCACCAGGTCGATGAAGTCCACATAGCTTTCCGGGGTGACGATGCGTGTGAGGTTGAAGCCATCCAGCCCGGTTTCAGCGACCCAGGATTCCAGCTCGTCCGCCACTTGCTCGGGCGAACCGACCACGGTGATGTAGCGCCCGCCGAGGGCGTGCTGCTCGAGTAATTTGCGGCGGGTCCAATCGTTGTTCTGCAGGTGCTGGGTGGCGGACTGGATCGCGTTGCTCTTCACGTACTGGATCGGTTCGTCGAGGGCGTACTGGGAAAAATCGATCGCCGTGGACGCCGAGAAATGCGCCACGCCGGCTTCCGCGCTGGCATAGCTCAGGTACTCGGCATGCTTGGCCCAGGCCAGTTCCTCAGTGGCGCCAACGATCACGTTGAGGCCCATGAACACCTTGATGTCGTGCGGGTTGCGCCCGGCCGCCACCGCGCTGGCGCGCACCTTGTCCACCTGGAGCCGGGTGCTGGCCTTGTCCCGCCCGCTGATGAACACGCACTCGGCATGCCGTCCGGCGAACACCAGGCCACGCGCCGAAGTGCCAGCCTGGAACAGCAGCGGTGTGCGTTGCGGCGACGGTTCGCACAGGTGATAACCCTCCACCTGGTAGAACTCACCGTGGTGCTCGACTTTGTGCACCTTGCCCGGCTGCGCATACACCCGCGCCTGCGGATCGTTGAGCACGGCGTCGTCTTCCCAGCTGCCTTCCCAGAGTTTGTACAGCACCTGCAGATACTCGTCGGCCTGGTCATATCGCCGATCATGTTCGACCTGTTCGGTCAGGCCCATGGCCTTGGCGGCGCTGTCGAGGTAGCCGGTGACGATGTTCCAGCCGACCCGACCACGGCTCAGGTGGTCGAGCGTGGACATGCGCCGGGCGAACAGATACGGCGGCTCGTAGGTCAGGTTGGCGGTCAGGCCGAAACCGAGGTGTTGGGTCACGGCGGCCATGGCCGAGAGCAGCAGCAACGGGTCGTTGACCGGCAGTTGGATCGACTCTTTGAGCGGCACGTCGATGGCGTCCTGGTACACGTCGTAGACGCCGACGATATCGGCAATGAACAACCCGTCGAACAGCCCGCGCTCCAGGGTTCGCGCCAGGTCGGTCCAATACTCGAGGGTTTTGTACTGGGTGGACGTGTCCCGCGGGTGCGTCCACAAGCCGTGATTGATATGCCCGATGCAGTTCATGTTGAAGGCATTGAGCAGGATTTTTTTCTTCGCCATTCAGATGGTCCCCCGCAGTGGCGGTTTTTCATCGTTGAGGTAGTAATTACCCACGGCGTGGTACTTCCAGCGCACCGGGTCGTGCAGGGTATGCACGCGGGCGTTGCGCCAGTGGCGATCGAGGCCGTGCTCGGCCAGGGTCGCCTGGCTGCCGGCCAGTTCGAACAGCGTGCTGCCGGCCGCCAGGGAAATTTCGGTACTCAGGGCGCGTGCTTCGGCGACCGCGATCGAGGCGGCGGCCACGGTCTCGGCGTGGCTGTCGGCCTGGGCGCGGTCGAGAAACTCGCCCGCGCGCTCCAGCAAGGCTTCGGCGGCGTGCAGGCGAATGCTCAAGTGGCCGAAGCTCTTCAGCGTCAGCGGGTCTTCGCTGGCCTTGTCGCTGCCGGAGTCGATCCACGGGCGGGTCTTGGTGCGTACAAAGTGCAGCGCGTCCTCGAAGGCGGCGCGGGCGATGCCGGTGTCGATGGCGGCATGGAGGATCTGCGCCAGCGGGCCGACGGTGGTCGGGCGTTCGAAGGCGCTCTGGAACGGGAGCACGTCGTGCGCTGCGACCCGCACGTTGTCGAACACCACCGAACCGCTGCCGGTGGTGCGCTGGCCGAAGCCGCTCCAGTCGTCGATCACCGTCAGGCCCGCGCTGTCGCGGGGCACGAAGGCCAGGTGCTGGATGCCGTTTTCGTCCACCACGGAGGTCGGGATACGTTGCGCGTAGATCGCGCCGGTGGCGTAGAACTTGCGGCCGTTGATCCGAAAACCGTCGCCGTCGCGGGTGAGGCGGGTCACGCGGTCGTGGGCGGTCTTGGTGCCCAGTTCCGCCAGGGCGTTGCCGAAGCGCTGGCCGGCCAGCACCTCGGCGTACAGGCGTTGTTGCTGCGCGGGGCTGCCGTTCACGCGCAGCACTTCGAGGGCGTAGAAATGGTTTTGCGGGATCTGGCCCAGCGAGGCGTCGGCCTGGGCGATCAGCGCGATGACCTTGGCCAGGGTGACGTTGGACACGCCAGCGCCGCCATAGGCTTTCGGCACGCTGATGCCCCACAGGCCGGAGCGCGAAAATACGTCCAGTTCGGGCAGCGGCAGGCGGCGCTCGCGGTCGCGCTGGGCGCTGTCGCGGCGCAGGTCTTCAGCCAGGTCGCTGGCGACAATCAGGGCTTGTTCGTCGCTGGTGATGAGCGCGACGTGGGTAGATAAAGTCATCGGTGTTCTCCAGAAGCGCGTGGAAAAAGTGTTCTGGGCGGTTAGATCCAGGAGTGACGAGCCGGCAATGTGCCGTTCAGGCGATAAGCGCCCACCGCGTGATACTTCCAGCGCACCGGGTCGTGCAGGGTGTGGACCCGGGCATTGCGCCAGTGGCGGTCGAGGTTGAATTCGGCGAGGGTGGCGCGGCTGCCGGCCAGTTCGAAGAGTTTTTCGCTGGCCAGCAGCGACACTTCGGTGGTCAACACCTTGGCCTCGGCCACGGCAATCGAGGCGCGTGCGGCGGACTGCGCGGTGATCGGCGCGGCGCTGACCTGGTCCAGCACCTGGCCGGCCTTGCGCAGCAGGGCTTCGGCGGCGTGCAGTTCGATCTTCAATTTGCCGATGTCGGCGATCACATACAGGTCATCGCTGGCGCGTTCGACCTTGGCGTCGATCCACGGGCGTGAGCGCTCGCGGACGAACGCAATGGTGTCATCCAGCGCGCCACGGGCAATGCCGGCATCAATGGCCGCCTGGATCAATTGCGAGACCGCGCCCTGGATATTCGGGCTTTGGCCGAGGCGCCAGTTTTCGACCACCAGCTCTGCGTCCACCGGCACCCGGTCGAGCAGCACGGTGCCGCTGGCGGTGGTGCGTTGGCCGAAGCCGGACCAGTCGTCGACGATGCGCAGTCCTTGCGTGCCACGGCGCACAAATGCCATGACCTGCTTGCCGTCGTCGTTCAGCGCCTTCACCGCGACCCAATGGGCGAACAGGGCGCCGGTGGAGTAGAACTTCTGGCCGCTGATCACGTAACCGTCGCCTTCGGCGCTGATCCGCGCCTTGAGCTCCAGGGTGTTTTTGGTGCCGCGCTCCGGGCCGCCGTTACCGATGCGCCAGCCGTCGAGCACGCTCTGGAACAGCTGTTTTTTCTGGCGCTCGGTGGCGGCGCCCTGCAGCAGGTGCAGGATGCCGAAATGGTTCTGCGGGATCTGCCCGAGGGCCGGGTCGGCCGCGCTGATGATCGCGAAGACTTCGGCCAGGGTGGTGAACGACACCTGCGGGCCGCCGTACTCGCGGGGAATGGAAATACTGCCCAGCCCACTGCGGGTGAATTGCTCGATCTGCGCCCAGGGCAGCTTGCGCTGCTGGTCGCGCTTGGCGGCCTGTACGCGCGCGGCCTGGGCCAACTCATGGGCCGCGCTCAGCGCTTGGGCATCGTTGCGCAGCACAACGGCCGGCAACAGCAGGGGGGCGACGTCCAGATCACTCTGGGGGGGTGTTAGAGCCAAGTTAGACATCAGCGCCGCTCCTTGGCTGCACGTAATGCCCTGGCGTTCTGCACCGGGGTAATTCTGACCATACCGACCTCGCATTCAATGAAATGGAAACAAAACAATCAGGAATGTCCGGTGGTCCGGTTTATATACCCTAAACGTGTTAAATATTTAAATAAACTAACTTTTAGGAATATGCATAGAAGGGCCGTTACCCACGCTTCAGGGGCGACGCGGTTGATAGATCTGCGCGGCGCTGGAAGGGCGCTTCGGCGTCGCCGGCACATAGGCGGCGATGCGCAGTGTGCGGGCCGGCGCCCAGCGTGAGTTATTGCCCACCCGATCGAGAATGCAGTACGTGACGTCCAGCCGGCTGTCGTCGCCGGCTTCGATGATGATCGCCGACGGCACCCACACCTGCACCGCGATGCCGACGGCTCGGGCCTGGATTTTCGGCAGGTCCAGGCGCGCATCGCCCCAGCGCAGGGTGATGGCGTCGCCGCGGGTCATGTTCAGGTAGGGTTCGATGGTCAGCGGAATACCGCGCCGCACCTGGCTGCTGTTGACGCCGTAGCGACGAATCATGTCGGGCAGGCCCACAGGGGCGAGGTTCTGGTTTTCGTCGCTGTACAGCGCGCTCGGTTGGCCGCCCGGGTAGTTGGTCTTGACCTGCACCGTGGTCACCGCTGAGCGTGCGGGGCCGTGGCCGATCTGCATGACCTGGTAGTGAACCCGCGCATGGCCGTCCTGCACAAAGCTTTCCGGCACCCGCAGTTGGGTGGCGGTGCCGACCTTGCACGCGGTGATACGCCGCGAGTCGGCAAAGCAGTTGTTCCAGAACAGCTCGATCAGGTCACCCTCATCCATGCCGGGGTAGGGCGCGATGTCGACTTGCAGCTGTGTGGCGGCCAGGGCGTTGATGCCGTTGCCAAGTGCCTGGGGCAGGGTCGGGGCAGTGAGCAGGGCCGGGGTTGCGGTGCGCGTCATAGTAATCTCCTTGATGCAGCCAGCAGCAATCGTTCCGGACCCTTGGCGCGGGAACGCGACGGGGGCCGAAAGGAACGATTCAGTGAAAAGCCGGGATAGGATCCAATCCTCTGGGCGCTAGATAAGAGCGTTGGCCGGAGGGCGTCAATGGCGGCAAAAGGCTAAACGGCGGGTTTGGGACGATTCAGAACGGTCTGACTGGGCGCGGGAATTTCGGGGGTGGCGCGGGGGCTGTTTTACCCAGGCAGGCCGGGCGTGTGCGGGAGCGGGCTCCCCCACACGCGTTGTGCTGCCGGCGGGCGCGCGTCAATGCGCGAGAAACTTGCTCAGGAACTGTTTCGTGCGTTCTTCCCTGGGGTTGGCGAACAACGCCTTGGCCTCGCCTTGCTCCACGATCACCCCTTTGTCGAAGAAGATCACCCGGTTGGCGACATCCCGGGCAAAGCTCATTTCGTGGGTGACGATCACCATGGTGCGGTTTTCTTCGGCCAGGCTGCGAATGGTCGCCAGCACTTCGCCCACCAGTTCCGGGTCGAGGGCCGAGGTGGGTTCGTCGAACAGGATCACCTCCGGCTCCATGGCCAACGCCCGGGCAATCGCCACGCGCTGTTGCTGGCCGCCGGAGAGGCGCCGAGGGTAGGCGTCTTCCTTGCCGGCCAGGCCGACCCGCGCCAACAGCGTGCGGCCCAGGGCGGTCGCGGCCTCACGGGGCATCTTCTTGACCACGGTCGGGCCTTCGATGACGTTTTCCAGCGCGGTGCGGTGCGGGAACAGGTTGAAGTTCTGGAACACAAAACCCACGTGCTGGCGCAGGCGCCGCACCAGGCCCTGTTGCTGGTTGAGCGGCTTGCTGCTGTCGATCTCGATGTCACCGACCTTGATGCGACCGCTGGTGGGGGTTTCGAGGAAGTTCAGGCAGCGCAGGAAAGTGGTCTTGCCGGAGCCGCTGGGGCCGATGATGGCGACGACTTCGCCTTCCTTGACCTCCAGGTCGATGCCGTTGAGCACCACCTGGCCGTTGAATTGTTTGGTCAGTTTTTCAACCACGATCATGCTTCAAGACTCCAGGTCATGCCGGTTGACCCGGTCTTCCAGACGATTTTGAAAATGCGCCAGGATGCTTGCCAGGACCCAGTAGATCAGGGCGGCGGACAGATACATGGTGAAGATTTCGAAGGTGCGCGCCGACACCAGTTGCGCCTGGCGGAACAGCTCGGGCACCTGGATGGTGGCCGCCAGCGCGGTGTCCTTGACCAGCGAAATAAAGCTGTTGCCCAGCGGCGGCAACGCGGTACGCATCGCTTGCGGCAGGATGGCCCGACGCAGGGTCTGCGCGCGGGTCATGCCGATACTGGCCGCGGCTTCCCACTGGCCGCGCTCGATGGACGCGATGGCGGCACGCAGGATTTCACAGGCGTAGGCGGCCATGTTCAGCGAGAAGCCGATCATGGCGGCCGGGATCGGGTCCAGCTCGATGCCCACTTGCGGCAAGCCGTAGTAGATCAGGAACAGTTGCACCAGCAGGGGCGTGCCGCGAAAGAACGACACGTAGACGCGAGCGACGCCGCGCAGCAGCATGAAGCGCGACAGGCGCATCAAGGCCAGGCCGAAGCCCAGCAGCAAGCCGAAAAACATCCCGCCGAGGCTGAGGATTACCGTGAAATACGCGCCCTTGAGCAGAAAGGGCGCGGAGTCCAGCGCGAGTTGGAAACCTGCTTCCATTATTGAGTGACGTCAGCGTTGAAGTACTTCTCGGACAGCTTCTTCAAGGTGCCGTCGGCGCGCAGTTTGTCGAGCGCCTTGTTCACGGCCTCGAGCAATTCCGGCTCGCCTTTGCGCAGGGCAATACCGGCTTCCTGGCGGGAGAAGGCGTCGCCGGCGGCGGCAGTGTCCTTGGCTTTCTTGGCGTATTCGAGTGCGGCGAGGCGGTCGATCAGAATCGCGTCGATGCGGCCGATGCGCAGGTCCTGGAACTTGGTAGGGTCATCGTTGTAGGTCTTGATGATGGCTTTGGGCTGATTGTCCTTGAGCCATTGTTCGTAGTTGGTGCCCAGGCCCACGCCGACTTTCTTGCCGGCCAGGTCGTCGGCGGTCTTGATGGTGTCGACGTTTTTGGCCAGGGTCAGGGCCTGGATACCGGAGACGGTATAAGGCTTGGAGAAGTCGTACTTCTTCTTGCGCTCTTCGGAGATGGTCACTTGGTTGACGACCGCATCCAGGCGCTTGGATTCCAGGGCGGCGAGGATGCCGTCCCATGGCGTGGCCTGCAGTTTGACCTTGACGCCCAGCTCCTTGGCCAGCGCCTCCGACAGCTCGACCTCGAAACCGCTGAGCTTGCCGCTTTCGTCGACAAAGCTGAACGGTGGGTAAGTGCCTTCGAGACCGATCTTGATCTCACCGGCTTTCTTGATGTTGCCCAACTGTTCGCCAGCCACGGCCTGGCCCAACCAACCAGCGCCGAGGGCCAGGCCCAGTGTGCCGACCAGCAATGTGCGACGGAATACAGAAATAGTCATGAAGAGCCCCTGTGTTGTTATGTTGAGCGAAGCAGGTGACGCGGTAGACGTATCCTGCCTTAAAGCGCGTAGCGCGTCTTCGCCTACGGCGCGATGATAAAGCCGGTTTTTAAGACTTGAAAATAATATAAATCTAAATTGATATTCTATTTTTGAATATGTACTTAATCCAATGTGGGAGGGGGCTTGCCCCCGATAGGGCCGTGTCAGTTTATGCATGTATCACTGACCCACTGCTATCGGGGGCAAGCCCCCTCCCACATGTTGATCCCTGTTTATTCAGTTAAATACGGCGTTGTAAGCAAACAACGCCGGCGCCCCACCGGTATGCAGGAAAATGATCGGGCCATCCTCAAAGCGCTGACGCCCGATACCGTCCAGCAAGCCGGCCATGGCCTTGCCAGTGTAGACCGGGTCGAGCAGCAAGCCTTCCTGGCTCGCCAATAGCTTGACCGCTGAAAGGGTGCCGGCGTTCGGTTCACCATAACGCGGGCCGAAGTATTCGTCCCACAGGATCACCTTGAAGGCCTCGGGGATGTCCACACCGAGCAACGCGGCGGTGCGCTCGGCCAGGCCCTGCACTTTCGGGCGTTGGGCTTCGTCGGTGCGCGACACGGTAACGCCGACGACCGGCAAGTTCGGCAGCACTTCGCTCAACGCCAGGGCCAGGCCACTGTGGGTGCCCGCACTGCCCGAGGCCAAGACCACGGCGGCGAATTCCAGACCGCTGTCTTCGATCTGCGCAGCCAGTTCCAGCCCGGCCCGCACATAACCCAGGGCGCCGAGCGCATTGGAGCCGCCGATGGGCACCAGGTACGGCTTCTTGCCGTTGCTGCGCAGGCGATCGGCGAGGGCGTTGAGCTGGTCGTCGGCGTTGTCGAGGTTCTCTACCAACTCGACCTTGGCGTCGAACAGGTCCAGCAGCAGACGGTTGCCGTTGCCGAGGTAGTTGGGGTCTTCGGTGCCGGTGGGATTTTCCAGCAGAGCGACGCAGCCCAGGCCCAGCTTGGCGGCCAGCGCGGCGGTCTGGCGCACGTGGTTGGATTGGATGGCCCCGGCGGTCACCAGGGTATCGGCACCCTGGGCGATGGCATCGGCCGCCAGGTATTCGAGTTTGCGCAGCTTGTTGCCGCCCATGGCCAGCGGTGTGGTGTCGTCGCGCTTGACGTAGATGTCCCTGCCCAGCCAGGTCGACAGCCGCTCGAGTTTTTCCAGGGCAGTGGCGCCGCCCAGCAGTTCCAGGCGGTTAAAACGGTCGAGCTGTTGTTTGATCATGGCTACGCACGGTTGCTAAGTGATGGGGCGACTATAGGCAGGCACTTTTCATCGGGCAACCGCCAATCGTTTATGCTTGATGGTTCTTAGCATTGCACCATTGGTTCTTAAGAGCAGCCGGGGTGCCTATCGTAAAGTGATGGCCATTTTGTCAGGAGTGAATACCGTGAGTGAGCGTTCCAGTCATTGGCAATTACCCACCATTGTCAGCCAACTGCGCAGCGCGCGGGACCAGTGGCGAGCACGCAATGGCCGCATGAGTGGCGAGCACGGCGGTCGCGAGCTGCCTTCGCGCGAGGCCGTGGCGCAGATCCTCGAAGCGCTGTGCGGCGCGCTGTTTCCGATGCGCCTGGGGCCGGTGGACTTGCGTGAGGAAAGTGAAGATTTCTACGTCGGCCACACCCTCGACGTCGCCTTGAATGCCTTGCTCGGCCAAGCGCGCCTGGAACTGCGCTACGCCGCGCGCCAGAGCGGCCAGGATGACAGTGATGTCGACGCCCGCGCCATCCGCCTGATCCAGGATTTCGCCCTGGCCTTGCCGTCCCTGCGCAGCCTGTTGGACACCGATGTGCTGGCCGCCTACCACGGCGACCCGGCTGCGCGCAGTGTGGATGAAGTGCTGCTGTGCTATCCGGGGATACTGGCGGTGATTCACCATCGCCTGGCCCATCATCTGTACCGCGCCGGCCTGCCGTTGTTGGCGCGCATCAGCGCGGAGATCGCCCACTCGGCCACCGGCATCGACATACACCCCGGCGCGCAGATCGGCCCGAGTTTCTTTATCGACCACGGCACGGGTGTGGTGATTGGCGAAACCGCGATCATCGGCGAGCGCGTGCGTATCTACCAGGCGGTGACGTTGGGCGCCAAGCGCTTCCCGGCGGATGAGGACGGGCAGTTGCAGAAAGGCCATCCACGCCATCCGATCGTCGAGGACGACGTGGTGATCTATGCCGGGGCGACAATCCTCGGGCGGATCACCATCGGCAAGGGCTCGACCATTGGCGGCAACGTGTGGCTGACCCGCAGCGTACCGGTGGGGGCGAACATCACGCAGGCGAATCTGCAGCATGACGACGGCACCCAAAAGTAACGCACGCCCTTAAACATCACACACAAACTTGTGGGAGGGAGCTTGCTCCCGATAGCGGTGGGCCGCTCAATGCCTGTGCTGGCTGACCCACCGCTATCGGGGGCAAGCCCCCTCCCACAGGTTGACTGCGTTTCAAATGTGAGCGGTGTTTGAGTCGGCAACCGCTGGATGATTTGCCTCGTTCAATCACCTACCCCTCAGCCTGCGGCCTATCCATGTTCAATTTATCAGCATGACGACGGCACCCAAAAGATCACACAAAACCCTGTGGGAGGGAGCTTGCTCCCGATTGCGGTGGGCCGCTCAATGCATGTGCTGGCTGACCCACCGCAATCGGGGGCAAGCCCCCTCCCACAGGGTGACTGCGTTTCAAATGTGAGCGGTGTTTGAGTCGGCAACCGCTGGATGATTTGCCTCGTTCAATCACCTACCCCTCAGCCTTGCGGCCTATCCATGTTCAATTTATCAGCATGACGACGGCACCCAAAAGATCACACAAAACCCTGTGGGAGGGAGCTTGCTCCCGATAGCGGTGGGCCGCTCAATGCATGTGCTGGCTGACCCACCGCAATCGGGGGCAAGCCCCTTCCCACAGGGTGACTGTATTTCAAATGTGAGCGGTATTTCAGTCGGCAACCGCTGAACGATTTGCCTCGCCCAGGCGTCATACCAGTCCTTGAGCTAGTGTAGGAATCACCTACCACTCAGCCCTGCGATTAGTCCAAAACCGCCTATCCATGTTTAACTTGAACGTTCGTTCAAGTTAAATCGGTGGTTCGCTGCCCGCTCACAACAGGAGGCTTACCTTTGCTGAGTCCGTTATTCACAGCCACATCTCACACCTCAGGGGTGCATCGTTCATGAGTGCATCGACCACCCCACCCAGCGGTCTGGTGCGTATGAATGCGCCCGTGTTCTATTTCGCCGCAAGCTTCATCCTGCTGTTCGGCATCACCGTCATCGCCATCCCGCAACAGGCCGGTGCCTGGTTGCTGGCGGCGCAAAACTGGGCGGCCAATACGGTCGGCTGGTACTACATGCTCGCGATGACTCTGTATCTGGTCTTCGTGGTGGTCACCGCGCTATCGGGCTACGGCAAGATAAAACTCGGTGCCGACCACGACGAGCCCGAGTTCAGTTACCTGTCCTGGGCCGGCATGCTGTTCGCCGCCGGGATCAGCATCACGCTGTTTTTCTTTTGCGTCTCCGAGCCGCTGACGCACCTGGTGCAACCGCCCCAGGGCGCGGCGATGAACGCCGATGCCGCGCGCCAGGCCATGCAGATCCTGTTTCTGCACTGGGGCCTGCATGGCTGGGGCGTGTTCGCCTTTGTCGGCATGGCCCTCGCGTACTTCGCCTACCGGCATAACCTGCCGCTGGCGTTGCGTTCGGCGCTGTACCCGCTGATCGGCAAGCGCATCAACGGCCCGATCGGCTACGCGGTGGACGGCTTCGGCATCATCGCCACGGTGTTCGGCCTCGGTGCCGACATGGGCTTCGGTGTGCTGCACCTCAACGCCGGGTTGGATTACCTGTTTGGCATTGCCCACACCCAGTGGATCCAGGTCGGCCTGATCACCCTGATGATGGGGGCGGCGATCCTGGTGGCGGTGGCCGGCGTGGACAAGGGCGTGCGCGTGATGTCCGACATCAACATGCTGCTGGCCTGTGCGCTGCTGCTGTTCGTGTTGTTCGCCGGGCCCACCCAGCACTTGCTCAACACCCTGATCCAGAACATCGGCGACTACCTCGGCGCACTGCCGACCAAGAGTTTCGACGTCTACGCCTACGACAAGCCGAGCGACTGGCTGGGTGGCTGGACCGTGTTCTACTGGGCCTGGTGGATTGCCTGGTCGCCGTTCGTGGGCCTGTTTATCGCGCGTATTTCCCGTGGCCGCACCATCCGCGAATTCGTGTTTGGCGTGCTGCTGATCCCGCTGGGTTTCACCCTGGCGTGGATGTCGATCTTCGGCAACAGCGCCATCGACCAGGTGCTCAATCACGGGATGACGGCGCTCGGCCAGTCGGCCATCGATGACCCGTCGATGAGCCTCTACCTGCTGCTGGAAACCTACCCGTGGAGCAAGACGGTGATCGCGGTCACGGTGTTTATCAGCTTCGTGTTCTTCGTCACCTCCGCCGACTCCGGCACCGTGGTGCTGTCCACGCTGTCATCCAAAGGCGGCAACGCCGATGAAGACGGGCCGAAGTGGCTGCGGGTGTTCTGGGGCGCGATGACCGCGCTGGTGACCAGTGCCTTGCTGTTTGCCGGCAGTATCGATTCGCTGAAATCGGCGGTGGTGCTGACCTCGTTGCCGTTCTCGTTGATCCTGCTGCTGATGATGTGGGGGCTGCACAAAGCCTTCTACCTCGAATCGCAGAAGCAGATCGCCCAACTGCATTCGTTGGCCCCGGTGTCCGCGGCGCACAAGGGCCGTGGCGGCTGGCGCCAGCGTTTGAGCCAGGCGGTGCATTTCCCGTCGCGCGATGAGGTGTACCGCTTCCTTGAGTCGACGGTACGCCCGGCGATTGAAGAAGTGACCGCCGTGTTCGTCGAGAAGGGCCTGAATGTGGTGACCCAGCCTGACCCGTCCAACGACAGCGTCAGCCTGGAAATCGGCCATGGTGAAGAGCACCCGTTCGTTTATCAGGTACAAATGCGCGGGTACTTCACACCGTCGTTTGCCCGTGGCGGCATGGGTTCCAAGGAGCTCAACAACCGTCGCTACTACCGGGCCGAAGTCCACTTGAGCGAGGGCAGCCAGGACTACGATCTGGTGGGCTATACCAAGGAGCAGGTCATCAACGATATTCTCGACCAGTACGAGCGCCACCTGCAGTTCCTGCACTTGGTGCGTTGATGTTCCAGGCCCTGCTCCCGCGTGGGCAGGGCGCGCTTTACCCCCACGCAAAGCCTCTATTACGGGGCTTTCTTAAACTTAATTTCATGTGCCCCCGCCGCGTTTTGACGCGCAACTGTCATCTAGCCACTGCGTAATTGTGTGAAGCGTTTGACGCTTTCATTTCAGAACAGTGACGGAGACCGGTAACAATGAAGACGTTATTAAGCCCCATGGTCGGTGTCGCCATGGCGAGCTTTATGCTGTCCGCCCATGCCGATTTTATCGATGACAGCCACGCCGATGTGACCCTGCTCAACCGCTATCTCAACCAGCAGGGGCGTGACGTGGTCGGCAGCAATGCCAAGGCCCACAGCATTCGCGATTGGGGCCAGGGTTTCGAGTTCAACTTCAAGTCCGGCTACACCGAAGGCCCCGTGGGTTTCGGCCTCGACTTACAGGCGTTCTATGGTTTGAAACTGGACTCCGGCGGCGACCTCAATGACAAGAATCACCAGGGCCGCTACCCCGGCAGCATGTTCCCGCTGGACGACGGTAAATCCGCTGACCAGTTCGGCGTGCTGAGCCCGACGTTCAAAATGCGCTTCGCCAAGGATGAACTGCGGGTCGGTACGCTGTATGGCAACAACCCAGTGCTGGCCAACACCGACGGCCGCCTGTACCAGCAGACCAACACCGGTGTGCAACTGGTCTCCAAGGACCTCAGCGACTTCACCTTCACCGGTGGCGATATCTTCAAGACCAAGATCCGCAATGAAACCGGCGACCAGGGCATGATCACCGCGGGCGGCACCAAGGAAAGCGACCGCTTCCTCTTCGGCGGTGCCGACTACACCGGCTTGCCGGGCACCACCGTCAGCCTGTGGTATTCCAACCTTGAGGATTACTACCAACAGTTCTTCCTCGGTGCCAAGCGCCATGACGCGTTGTCGGTCGGTGCGATCGATACCGATGTGCGTATGTTCCGCAGCCTGGGGGTGGGCGGTAACGCCGATGGCGACAAGGATTATGCCGCGGCGGGGGTCTATGGCGATGGCGTGAACAAGGGCCGCATCAACCAGTCCACCGTCAGCCTGTTGGAAAGCTACAGCCTGGAAGGTCATACCGTCGGCCTCGGCATCCAGAAAAACAGCGGCAGCAGCGACTTCCCCTACCTGGATTCCGGCCTGAACAGCGGCGACAGCCGCCAGGGCCCCGGCTCGGGTGCCGACACCCCGGCGCTGACCAACATGCAGTTGAACAAATTCCAGCACGCCGGCGAACGCACCTGGCTGGCGCAATACAAATATGACTTCGGCAAACTGGGCCTCAACGGCCTGACGTTCTCCGCCGCCTATGCCCACGGCGATGACATCCGCACCGCACAGGGCACTACCAGCGAATGGGAACGCAACGTTGCCGTGGCCTACCAAGTGCCGACCGGCACCCTCAAGGGCCTGGGCGTGACCTGGAAAAACGCCCACGCCAGCCCAGACATTACCGGTGCCACTGTGCAGGATGAAAACCGCTTTTATGTCAGCTATGTCGTTCCACTCTGGTAGGAGTTTGCTGTAAAACGGAAAGGCAACGTTAAGCGATTCAGCTGCTTAAAAGGCCTGGGAATAGGCTTATTCCCAGGCCTTATTTGCCCCCGTCCAAGAGAGGATTCGATGACTTATATCGCTGCCGAAAACCGCTACGAATCTATTCCGTATCGCCGCGTCGGCCGCAGTGGCTTGGTGCTGCCGGCACTGTCCCTGGGGCTGTGGCACAACTTTGGCGACAGCACCCCGATCGACACCCAGCGCGCCCTGCTGCGCACCGCGTTCGACCTGGGGATCAACCACTTCGACCTGGCCAACAACTACGGCCCGCCCTATGGCAGCGCCGAGATCAACTTCGGGCGTTTGCTGCGCGAAGACTTCAAGCATTACCGCGACGAATTGATCATCTCCAGCAAGGCCGGTTGGGACATGTGGCCCGGCCCTTATGGCCAGGGCGGCGGTTCGCGCAAATACATCCTGGCGAGCCTGGACCAGAGCCTGCAGCGCCTGGGCGTCGACTATGTGGATATTTTCTACTCGCACCGCTTCGATGCCGACACCCCCCTGGAAGAAACCGCCAGCGCCCTCGCCACCGCCGTGCAGCAAGGCAAGGCGTTGTACATCGGTATTTCTTCCTACTCCGGGGTGAAAACCCGCGAAATCGCCGCCTTGCTCAACGAGTGGAAAGTCCCGCTGCTGATCCATCAGCCGGCCTACAACCTGCTCAACCGCTGGGTGGAAAAAGACCTGCTCGACACCACCGAAGCCCTCGGCGCCGGGGTGATCGCGTTCACGCCGTTGGCCCAGGGGCTGCTGACCGACAAGTACCTCAATGGCGTGCCGGCCGATGCACGGGTCAATCGCCCCGGTGGCGGTTCGTTGCAGGCCAAGCACTTGTCCGAAGCCAACCTCGCTCACGTGCGCGCGCTGAATGAAATCGCCAAGCGCCGTGGCCAAAGCCTGGCCCAACTGGCGCTGGCCTGGACCCTGCGTGACCCACGGGTAACCAGTGCGCTGATCGGCGCGAGCCGGCCGGAGCAGATCATTGAAAACGTCGGGGCGCTGAAGAACTTGAGCTTTACCGCCGAAGAACTGGCGGAGATCGATCGGTTCGCGTTGGAAGGCGGGATCAACTTGTGGGAAAAGCCATCGACGGCTGAATAACCCGGCACGACCCGGTCAATGTGGGAGGGGGCTTGCCCCCTCCCACATTTTGTCTTCAGTGTGGCGACTGTCGTGTTCGGCTCAGAACGGCACATCGCCAAGAATCGTCGCCCGATGCATCACCCGCCGCTGTGGCCGGTAGTCATCCACCGCGTAATGCTGGGTGACGCGGTTATCCCAGAACGCCACGTCATTCTCCTGCCAGCGCCAGCGAATCGTGAACTCCGGGCGTGTCGCGTGGGCGAACAGCAGCTTCAAGATCGCCTCGCTTTCCGCCGCTTCCAGCTCGTTGATTCTGGTGGTGAAGCCCTCGCTGACAAACAGCGACTTGCGCCCACTCACCGGGTGGGTGCGTACCACCGGGTGCGACAGCGGCGGGTTCTTCTTGCGGGTTTCTTCCCAGCGCGCCAGGTCTTCGGCAGTGTTGCCAAAACGCTCCAGCGGGAAGGACTTGGTGAAGTCGTGCGTGGCGGTGAGCCCGTCGAGCAGCCTCTTCAGCGGCTCGGACAGGGCCGCATACGCAGCAATCCCGCTGGCCCACAGCGTGTCGCCGCCAAACGCCGGCAGTTGCTTGGCACTCAGCACCGCGCCGAGGGCCGGGGTGGGCAGGAAGGTCACGTCGGTGTGCCACACGGCGTTGTCGCGCACGTCGGTGACGGCGGTGTCGAGGATCAGCACTTCAGGCTGTTCCGGCACGTTGGGGTAGATCGGATGAATGTGCAGATCGCCGAAGTTCGCCGCGAAGCGTGCTTGTTGCTGCGGCGTGAGCGGCTGGTCGCGGAAAAACACCACCGAATGAGTGAGCAACGCCTGTTCGATGGCGTCGCGCTGTTCGGGGCTCAGCGGTTGAGTGATATCGACGCCACTGATCTGCGCGCCGAGGGCGGTGCTTAATGGGGTAACGGTCAGGCTGCTCATTGGGTTCTCATCACTCAGTGTGCCTGGCCATGCCACGGCACCCATTTACGCTGCAGGGCCCGCAGGCCCATTTCCATGGCGAAGGCGATCAGTGCGATCACCAGAATCCCCAGCACCACGACATCGGTGACCAGGAACTGCGCCGCCGACTGCACCATGAAGCCCAGGCCGCTGGTGGCGGCGATCAGCTCGGCGGCGACCAAGGTCGACCAGCCAACTCCCAGCCCGATACGCACGCCGGTGAGGATGTCGGGCAGCGCGCTCGGCAGGATCACGTGGCGAATCAGCTGGGCGCGCGTGGCCCCCAGCGACTGCGCGGCGCGCAGCTTGGCCGGGTCGACGGTACGCACGCCGGTCGCGGTCGCGATGGCAATCGGGGCAAAGATCGCCAGGTAGATCAGCAGCACTTTGGACAGCTCACCGATGCCGCACCAGATCACGATCAGCGGCAGGTAAGCCAGGGGTGGAATCGGCCGGTAGAACTCGATCAACGGGTCGAGAATGCCCCGTGCGATACGGTTCGAGCCGATGGCAATCCCCACCGGGACCGCGGTCAGCACCGCAAAGCCCAGGCCCAGGCCGATGCGTTCGAGGCTCGCGCCGAGGTGCTGCCACAAGGTGGAATCCATATAGCCCGTGGTCGCCAGCAACCAGCCTTTTTGCAGCACGGCGGACGGTGGCGGCAGGAACAATGGTTCGATCAGGCCGCTGGCGGTCACCGCCCACCAGATCACCAGCAAGGCAACCAGCGTCAACAGGCTGATCCAACGCGTACTCAGGCTGCGCCGCAGCGGGATAACGGTGCGCGCCACCGGCTTGGCGACCGTGGCGGGAAGTTCGTAGCTGCTCATGCGGACACCTGCCGTTGGGAGAACACTTTGCCCAGCACGTGTTCGCGGGTTTCGATAAAGCGCGGGTCGGATTTGATCGCTCGCGCAGACTCGCCGGCCGCATAACGTTGACCGAAATCCAGGTGCAGGCGCTCGACGATCTGACCGGGGTTGGGCGCCAGCAGGATCAGATCGGTGGCAAGGAACACCGCTTCTTCGATGTCATGGGTAATCAGGAACACCGGCTTGGCCGTGCGCCGCCAGACTTGCAGCAGCAGCTCCTGCATCTGTTCGCGGGTGAATGCATCGAGGGCGCCGAAGGGTTCGTCCATCAGCAGTACACGCGGGTCTGCCGCCAGGGCGCGGGCCAGGCCGACGCGTTGCTTCTGGCCGCCGGACAGTTGCCAGATGCGCCGGCTGTCGAAACCGGCCAGGTCCACCAGCGCGAGCATTTCCCGGGCGCGCACTTCGCGTTGCGCCTTGCTCACGCCGGCCAGCGCCAGGCCGAAGCCGACATTGGCCAGCACGTCCTGCCAGGGCAGCAGGGCATCGTCCTGGAACACCACGCCGCGTTCGGCGCTCGGGCCTTTGACTGGCACGCCATCGAGGCTGATGCGCCCGGCAGAGGGCTCGACAAAACCGGCAATCAGGTTCAACAGCGAAGTCTTGCCACTGCCGGACGGGCCGAGGGCCACCAGCAATTGCCGGGGCCCAAGTTCGAGTGAAATATCAGACAGTACCGGTTCTGTGGCGCCTGGGTACCGTGCGCTGATGCGCTCCAGTTGTAGCAAGGCCATCGCGATGAACTCCTGATCAGTGGGTGATGAACTTGGCGCTGATGTAAGGGGCGTAATCCGGCAGCACCGCCTCGACCTTGCCTTGTTCCTTGAGGAATGCCGCGGTATCGGTCACCGCCTTGATGGTCGGCGCGCCCAGCAGGGTCACCTGCTCAGCGGCCAGCGGGTAGACGTTGCCTTGCAGCAGCGCGGGGATGTCGCTGGCCTTGGCCCCGGAGAGTTTCACCAGCTTGTCGACGTTGCTTTTGTCGGCGAGCCAGGCTTGTGGGTCTTTGCGGTACGCGGCGTAGGCATCCAGGGTGACTTTGGCGAAAGCGCTGACGATTTCCGGATGCTTCTCGGCGAAGTCCTTACGCACGATCCACGCGTCGAAGGTCGGCGCGCCGAACGTGGCCAGCTCGCCGGAAGTGATCAGCACCTTGCCGTTTTCCTTGGCCACGCCCAGGGCCGGGTCCCATACGTAGGTGGCGTCGATATCGCCGCGCTTCCAGGCGGCGATGATGGCCGGCGGCGCGAGGTTGAGGATGGTCACTTTCGCCGGGTCGATGTTCCAGTGCTTCAGCGCGGCCAGCAGGCTGTAGTGGCCGGTGGATACGAAGGGCACGGCGACTTTTTTTCCGATCAGGTCCTGCGGGCCATTGATCTCCGAACCGTTGCGCGCCACCAGGGCTTCGGCACCGCCGATCTGGGTGGCGACGAGGAAGGTCTGCACCGGCACTTTACGGGTGATGGCGGCGGTCAGCGGGCTGGAACCGAGGTAGCCGATCTGCACATCGCCGGACGCGATGGCGGCGATGATGTCGGAACCGTTGTCGAATTTGCGCCAGTCGATCTTGGCGTTCGTGGCTTTTTCATACGCGCCGTCGGCCTGGGCGACTTTCGCCGGGTCCACGGTGGTCTGGTAGGCGATGGTCACATCCGCCGCCTGGGCGAACAGGCTGGCACCGGCCAGGGACAATGCCGCCAAGAGGCGGAGAGGGGAATGCAGTTTCAAGGGGAAGCTCCTCAATCAGGCGGCCGAGTGTCGGCGTGTGAGGAGACTAAATGATCTAAGAATACGAAAATAAATAACTTTTTCGAATTAGCTTATGAGGAGAAGGGTGGGCGGGATTCTTCATCCCAGTGAGGGCAAATGTGGGAGGGGGCTTGCTCCCGATAGCGGTGGTTCAGTCACTGATCAGTTAACTGAGGACCGCTATCGGGGGCAAGCCCCCTCCCACATGAAGCTCATTCCCTGGGGGAGTGAGTTCGGTTTTTAGTTGCTGATGGCCAGGATGCTAGCCTGGTACGAGCCGACGAACACATCGAAATCGCCCACTTCGTTCTGCTCCAGCTCCGCCTGTTGCGCCAGCGACTTGCGTGCCAGTTCTTCAAAGTGCGCCTGCTCTTCGGCGGGCAACGGTTCGCTGCGGAAATACTCGGCATGCACCTCGCTCTGGTGCAGGGAGAACTGGGCGAAACTTTCCTTGCGCTCGGCCATTGCGGCCAACACCTGGGCCGATGGCGTCAGGGCCGGGTCGTTGACCTTGGCCAACTGGGCGTCCAGTGCCTGGCGGTGTTCCTCGATGCCGTGGCTCTGATCGAGCAGTGCCGCCAGCGGCGCGATCTGCTCCAGCAGCTCGGTGGCCCATTCCTTCATGTCCACCGCCTGGCCCTTGCGCTGCAGTTGCAGGCCCGGACGCCGGCCTTCCTTGACCACGCTGAGGAAGTTCGAGGTGGCGTTGCCGCACTCGTTGTCGGCGAACAGCGGGCTGTCGTTCATCGCGCAATACAGCAGGAACGCATCGAGGAAGCGCGACTCTTGCAGGTCGATGCCCATCGGCAGGAACGGGTTGATGTCCAGGCAGCGCACTTCGATGTACTGGATGCCACGGGCCATCAGCGCCTGGATCGGCCGCTCGCCGGTGTAGGTCACGCGCTTGGGGCGGATGTTGGAGTAGTACTCGTTTTCGATCTGCAGGATGTTGGTGTTGAGCTGCACCCACTCTCCATCCTTGTGGGTGCCGACTTCGACATAAGGCGCGTAGGGCGTTGCCACCGCTTCGCGCAGGCTGTCGGTGTAGCTGGCCAAATCGTTGTAGCACGGCGTCAGGCCGGCCTGGGCGTTGCTCTGGTAACCCAGGTCGCTCATGCGCAGGCTGGTGGCATACGGCAGGTACAAGGTGTCGGCATCCAGCACGTCCAACTGGTGCGAACGGCCGCGCAGGAAGCCTGCGTCCAGCGCTGGCGAGGCACCGAACAGGTACATCAGCAGCCAGCTGTTGCGGCGGAAGTTACGGATCAGGGCGATATAGGCGTCGGACTGATAGTCGCGGTCGGTGCCGACGAAGCCTTCGCTTTCCTTGAGCAGCGGCCACAATTTTTCCGGCAGGGAAAAGTTGTAGTGGATGCCGGCAATGCACTGCATGGTCTTGCCGTAACGCAGGGCCAGGCCCTTGCGATACACGTACTTGAGCTGTCCGATATTGGAGGTGCCGTAGTAGGCAATCGGAATGTCTTCCTCGGCCGGCAACGGGCACGGCATCGAGGGGCTCCACAGGTATTCGCTGCCGAGCTTGCTGTAGGCAAAGCGATGGATCTTGTCCAGGCTGCTCAGGGTATCGGCCGGGTTGGGCAGGGCTGGGGTGATGAACTCCAGCAACGATTCCGAATAGTCGGTGGTGATCTGTTCGTGGGTCAGCGCGGCGCCCAGGGCTTCGGGATGCGGCGTCTGCGCCAGGCGACCTTCATGGGTGACACGCAGGCATTCGCGCTCGATGCCGTGCAAGCAATGCTCCAGCAGGGAGAGGTGTTCGCGCTTGCCGAGCAGGGCCAGGCGGCGGTTGAGAAGTTCGCTCAAGTTGGATTCCTTCACGCGTCAGTCGCCCCAATATGGGGGTGGGCAGGACGGTCTACAAGGGTGAAGTTAAAACTGGCGTGATCGCCTGGTTTTGAGTCGATTTGACCCGCTTTGAAAAAGCCTACATCACTCCATGAATTGGGCTGTAGCGCAGCAAGAAAATTCCGACGCTGTTATCGCAGCGCCGAAATTAACTCAAATCGAGGGCGGGGAGCTATAGGACAGCGAAGGTGCCCTGCGCTTTTGCGACAAGTCTTTCACCCTGGTACACGTCGGCTTCGACCACCAACGTGCGCCGCCCGGGGTGAATCACCCGCGCGGTACACAGCACCTCGCCGTTTTCCACCGCGCGGATGTAGTTGATTTTGCATTCGATGGTCGCGCTCTGCTGGTCGAACCCGTGGGCGCTGGAACAGGCCAGCCCCATAGTGATGTCGACCAGGCTGAAAATCGCCCCGCCATGCAGCTTGCCTGCGCGGTTGCGCAGTTGCGGCTCCAGGCTCAGGGCCACCTCGGCAACGCCCTGCTCCAGGCGTTGCAGGCGGCAGCCGATCAGTTCGCTGAACGCGCTTTGGGTCAAGCCGGCCGGAATCTCCATCAGCGTTTCTTCAACTGTTTGGCGTTGGCGAACAGCGAGGCCATGGCGTTGTTGCTCGGCGCTGCGGTCGCGGTTTCCTTGCGTGGCGCGTTGTTTTGCGACTGGCGCGGCGCCGAGCCTGGGCGGGCGCCACGGGCACCGTCGATTTTCTCGCCGGGGGTGTCGCTCATACGCATCGACAGGCCGACGCGCTTGCGCGGGATGTCGACTTCCATGACCTTGACCTTGACCACGTCACCGGCCTTCACCGCTTCGCGCGGGTCTTTGATGAACTTCTCCGAAAGCGCGGAGATATGCACCAAACCGTCCTGATGCACGCCGATGTCCACAAAGGCACCGAAGTTGGTCACGTTGGTCACCACGCCTTCGAGGATCATGCCCAGTTGCAGGTCCTTGAGGTCTTCGACGCCGTCCTGGAACTCGGCGGTCTTGAACTCGGGACGCGGGTCGCGCCCGGGTTTTTCCAGCTCTTGCAGGATGTCGGTGATGGTCGGCACGCCGAAGGTCTCGTCGGTGTACTTCTTCGGGTCCAGGCGCTTGAGGAACGCAGCGTCGCCGATCAGCGAGCGGATGTCGCGGTCGGTCTCGGCGGCGATGCGTTGCACCAGCGGGTAGGCTTCCGGGTGGACCGCCGAGGCGTCCAGCGGGTTGTCGCCGTTCATCACACGCAGGAAGCCGGCGGCCTGTTCGAAGGTTTTTTCACCCAGGCGTGCGACTTTTTTCAGCGCGGCGCGGGTCTTGAACGCACCGTTTTCGTCGCGGTGGGTCACGATGTTCTGCGCCAGGGTCGCGTTGAGGCCGGAGATCCGCGCCAGCAGCGCGACGGAGGCGGTGTTCACGTCCACGCCCACGGCGTTCACGCAGTCTTCCACCACCGCATCCAGGCCGCGTGCCAGTTTCAGCTGCGACACATCGTGCTGGTATTGGCCGACGCCGATGGATTTCGGGTCGATTTTCACCAGTTCGGCCAGTGGGTCTTGCAGGCGACGGGCGATGGACACCGCGCCACGGATCGACACGTCGAGGTCCGGGAATTCCTTGGAAGCCAGTTCCGACGCTGAGTACACCGAAGCGCCCGCCTCGGAGACCATGACCTTGGTCATCTTCATGGCTGGGTATTTTTTGATCAGTTCGGCGGCCAGTTTGTCGGTTTCACGGCTGGCGGTGCCGTTGCCGATGGCGATCAGGTCCACCGCGTGCTTGGCGCACAGGGCCGCGAGGATCGCGAGGGTCTGGTCCCACTTGTTGTGGGGCACGTGCGGATACACGGTGGCGTGGTCCAGCAGCTTGCCGGTCGAGTCGACCACGGCGACCTTGCAGCCGGTGCGCAGGCCTGGGTCGAGGCCCAGGGTGGCACGCGGGCCGGCCGGTGCGGCCAGCAGCAGGTCGTGCAGGTTGTGGGCGAAGACGTTGATCGCTTCGGTTTCGGCACCGTCGCGCAACTCGCCGAGCAGGTCGGTTTCCAGGTGGGTGTAGAGCTTGACCTTCCAGGTCCAGCGCACGACTTCACCGAGCCACTTGTCCGCAGGACGGTTCTGATTCTGGATGCCGAATTGTTGACCGATCATGCCTTCGCACGGGTGCATGGTGCCCGGCAGTTCGTCGCCGACTTTCAGCGCGGAGCTGAGAATACCTTCGTTGCGGCCGCGGAAAATCGCCAGGGCGCGGTGGGACGGCATGCTCTTGAGCGGTTCGTCGTGTTCGAAGTAGTCGCGGAACTTGGCGCCTTCTTCCTCTTTGCCGGCGATCACGCGGGCGCTGAGGATGGCTTCCTGCTTCAGGTAGGTGCGCAGCTTTTCCAGCAGGCTGGCGTCTTCGGCGAAGCGTTCCATCAGGATGTATTTGGCGCCTTCGAGGGCGGCCTTGACGTCGGCGACGCCTTTTTCAGCGTTGATGAAGCGCGCGGCTTCGGTATCCGGGTTCAGCGATGGGTCGTTGAACAGGCCGTCGGCCAGGTCGCCGAGGCCGGCTTCCAGGGCGATCTGGCCCTTGGTGCGGCGCTTCTGTTTGTACGGCAGGTAGAGGTCTTCGAGACGGGTCTTGGTATCGGCGAGTTTGATGTCGCGTTCCAATTGCGGGGTCAGCTTGCCCTGTTCCGCGATGCTGGCGAGGATGCTGATGCGCCGTTCGTCGAGTTCTCGCAGGTAGCGCAGGCGCTCTTCCAGGTGCCGCAGTTGAATGTCGTCGAGGCTGCCGGTCACTTCTTTTCGGTAACGGGCGATGAAGGGCACCGTGGAGCCCTCATCCAGTAGAGCGACGGCCGCTTCGACCTGTTGGGGGCGTACGCCGAGTTCCTCGGCGATGCGGCTGTTGATGCTGTCCATAAAACCACCTGAAATTCTTAAAAGCAGCTCGCAAGCCCGGAAAACAAGGCCCGACGAGGCTGGTTGAGCGGCCCGACTGGCGCCGCTGCCTGGGTCAAGAGGCTGTCTATTGACCCTCGAAATCGTAAAAAACACGACAAGCGGGTGAAAAAAAGCCCGGCAGTAAACGGTAACGATCTGACGTTGCCCTGCACGAAGGCGCCGCATTATAACCAGCGTTCTGTCCTTGGGGGGGACTGCGCCACAGGTTGTAGGGCGTGGGTTCGCTGGCAGTAGAGGAAAAATCTGCTAACAATGCACACGGTGCGTATAACGGCAGCTAGGCCATAATGCGCGCCGAGATAAGAGGAGCATCCAATGAGCAGCACTGCACAAACTGCTGAAGGCGAAAAAATTCTCATCGTTGATGACGATCCGGGGCTGAGCAGCCTGCTGGAGCGTTTTTTCAACTCCAAGGGTTATCGTGCCCGCGCGGTGCCGAACACCGAGCAGATGGACCGCCTGTTGGGGCGGGAAGTGTTCAACCTGGTCGTGCTCGACCTGATGCTACCCGGCGAAGACGGCCTCACCGCCTGCAAACGCCTGCGCGGCGCGAACAACCAGATTCCGATCATCATGCTCACCGCCAAGGGCGATGAGCTGAGCCGCATCAAGGGCCTCGAACTGGGCGCTGATGATTACCTGGCCAAGCCGTTCAACCCGGACGAGCTGATGGCGCGGGTCAAGGCCGTATTGCGTCGCCAGGCGGCGCCGGTGCCGGGCGCACCGGGCAGTGAAGACGAAAGCGTCACCTTCGGCGATTACGAACTGTCATTGGCCACCCGTGAGCTCAAGCGTGGCGATGAAGTCCACATGCTCACCACCGGCGAGTTCGCCGTGCTCAAGGCGCTGGTGATGAACGCGCGCCAGCCGCTGACCCGCGACAAACTGATGAACCTGGCCCGTGGTCGGGAATGGGACGCTCTGGAGCGCTCCATCGACGTGCAGATTTCCCGTCTGCGCCGAATGATCGAGCCGGACCCGTCCAAGCCGCGTTATATCCAGACGGTGTGGGGCGTGGGGTATGTGTTTGTGCCGGATGGCACTGCAACCAAGTGACCGATGATTTGCAGGGGCGGGCATCCTGGCGTTTGGCTCCATGAGGGGCGACGGGATGTCCGGCGTCTGCAATTCTGCGAGCGCCGCTCGTTCCTGCAAGGTGTCTAGCTGTCTCCTATGAAAACCCCGCTGTGGTTCCCGCAAAGTTTCTTCTCCCGCACCCTTTGGCTGGTGCTCATCGTCGTTCTGTTTTCCAAGGCACTCACGCTGGTTTATCTGTTGATGAACGAAGACGTGCTGGTGGATCGACAGTACAGCCACGGTGTCGCCCTGACCTTGCGCGCCTATTGGGCGGCCGACCCCGAGAACCGCGAGAAAATCGCCAAGGCGGCGACACTGGTGCGCGTGGCGGGTGCAGGTGTGCCGGAAGGCGAGCAGCATTGGCCCTACAGTGAGATTTACCAGCGCCAGATGCAGGCGGAACTGGGCGACGACACCGAAGTTCGGCTGCGTATGCATGTGTCACCCGCGCTGTGGGTGCGCGCGCCGAGCCTGGGGGAAGATTGGCTGAAGGTGCCGCTGTATCCGCACCCTTTGCGAGGGCAGAAGATCTGGAATGTACTGGGCTGGTTCCTGGCTATCGGCTTGCTTTCGACGGCGTCCGCGTGGATTTTCGTGCGCCAGCTCAATCAACCGCTTAAACGCCTGGTGTTCGCCGCCCGCCAGCTGGGACAGGGGCGCAGTGTGCGCCTGCCGGTCAGCGACACGCCCAGCGAGATGACCGAGGTCTACAGCGCGTTCAACCAGATGGCCGAGGACGTCGAACAGGCCGGGCGCGAGCGCGAGCTGATGCTTGCGGGCGTGTCCCATGACTTGCGCACGCCATTGACGCGTTTGCGGCTGTCCCTGGAGCTGATGGGCAACCATACCGATCTCACGGACGACATGGTGCGTGATATCGAGGACATGGACGCGATTCTCGACCAGTTCCTGGCCTTTATCCGCGATGGTCGCGACGAGGTGGTGGAAGTCGTCGACCTGACGGACCTGGTGCGCGAGGTGGTAGCGCCCTACAACCAGAATGGCGAGCAGGTGCGGATGCGCCTGGAGCCGATCCAGCCGTTTGCGTTGCGTCGGGTCTCGATGAAGCGCCTGCTGAACAACCTGATCGGCAACGCCTTGCACCACGCCGGTTCGGATGTGGAAGTGGCGGCGTATGTTTCCGGTGACAGTGCTGCGCCCTATGTGGTGCTGAGCGTGATGGATCGCGGGGCCGGTATCGACCCGGCCGAGCTGGAAGGCATCTTCAACCCCTTCACCCGTGGCGACCGTGCTCGGGGTGGCAAGGGCACCGGTTTGGGGCTGGCGATTGTGCGGCGGATTGCCTCGATGCATGGCGGCAATGTTGAGCTGCGCAACCGCGAGGGCGGTGGGCTGGAAGCGCGGGTGCGCTTGCCGTTGGGTTTGATGTTGCCCCGTGACGCGGTGTAGCTGCAGCGGCAAGCTGCACGTTTAGAGCTGCAAGAGAAAAGCAAACGGCTTCTGCCCGTCTCTTGCAGCCTGAAGCTTCAAGCTGAAGACTGCTCCTCTAGCCCTTGCCCTTGGTCCGGGTCATGTTCGGCCCGCCACTCTTTTCCAGATGTTGAATGATGATCCCCGCCACATCCTTGCCGGTGGTGGTCTCGATGCCTTCCAGGCCAGGTGATGAATTGACTTCCATCACCAGCGGGCCATGGTTGGAACGCAGGATGTCCACACCCGCCACGCTCAACCCCATGACCTTGGCCGCCCGTAGCGCGGTCATGCGCTCTTCGGGGGTGATCTTGATCAGGCTGGCACTGCCGCCACGGTGCAGGTTGGAGCGGAATTCCCCGGGCTTGGCCTGGCGTTTCATCGCGGCAATCACCTTGTCGCCGACCACGAAGCAGCGGATATCCGCACCGCCGGCTTCCTTGATGTATTCCTGCACCATGATGTTCTGCTTGAGACCCATGAATGCCTCGATCACCGACTCCGCCGCCGTGGCGGTTTCGCACAGCACCACGCCGATGCCCTGGGTGCCTTCCAGCACCTTGATCACCAGCGGCGCGCCGTTGACCATTTCGATCAGGTCGGGAATGTCGTCGGGGGAGTGGGCAAAGCCGGTGACCGGCAGGCCGATACCCCGGCGCGACAGCAATTGCAGCGAGCGCAGTTTGTCCCGTGAGCGCGCGATCGCGACGGACTCATTCAGCGGGGAGACGCCCATCATTTCAAACTGGCGCAACACCGCGCAGCCATAAAAGGTCACCGAGGCGCCGATACGCGGGATCACCGCATCAAAGCCTTCCAGTGGTTTGCCGCGGTAATGGATCTGCGGCTTATGGCTGGCAATGTTCATATAGGCACGCAACGTGTCGATCACCACCATTTCGTGGCCACGTTCGGTGCCGGCCTCGACCAGGCGGCGGGTGGAATACAGACGCGGGTTTCGCGACAGCACAGCAATCTTCATGCAGCACCTGGGGCAGAAATAGTGGAGACCGGGAACACCGGCTTGTCTTGAACGTACTTGACGCCGGGATTGACCACCAACTGGCCGTCAATCAGCGCCTTGGAACCGAGGAGCAGGCGGTAGCGCATGGCCTTGCGGCAGGCGAGGGTGAATTCCACCCGCCATACCCGGTCGCCCAGCGCCAGGGTGGTGCTGATCACATAGCGCACCTGCGCATGACCATTGGAGCTCTTGATGGTTTTCATCGCCACCAGCGGCGCTTCGCAGCGGCGGTGACGCAACTGCACGACGCTGCCCAGGTGTGCGGTAAAGCGCACCCATTTCTCACCGTCGCGCTCAAAGGGTTCGATATCGGTGGCGTGCAGGCTCGAAGTGCTGGCACCGGTGTCGATCTTCGCGCGCAGGCCTGCCACTCCCAAGTCGGGAAGTGCCACCCACTCACGCAGACCGACAACGGTCAAATGGTCAAATGTCTTCAATATGGGTAACCGGTCAATTCGCCCAGGCTTGAGGGGAAACCTCGGCCAGCGCGTTGAATGCGGGCTTGGCGAACCAGTAGCCCTGCATCAGAAATATTCCACAGTCGGACAGGAAGTCGCGCTCACCGGCACTTTCAATGCCTTCAGCGATGACAGTAACGCCCAACTGCTCACAGATTGTGACAATCCCCTGGACGATGACCTGGCGGACACGATCCTGGTCGACATCGCGAATCAGCGCCATGTCGAGTTTGATCAAGTCAGGTTGGAAATCGGCCAGCAGGTTCAGCCCCGAATAGCCCGCGCCGAAATCGTCGATGGCAGTTTTGAAGCCGAATTCGCGGTATTCACGCAGAATATTCGTCAAATGGCGATGGTTATCTATGTGTTCGCTTTCCAGCGTCTCGAAAATCAGTTGGTCAAGCGGAAAATTGTGCGTGCGGGCGGCCTCCAGGGTGCTGCGAATGCACAGCTCGGGTCGATACACCGCGTTGGGCATGAAATTGATGGAAAGACAGGTTTGCATCCCCAGGGCCGCGGCGCCGGCGATTGCCTGGGTACGGCAACGCTGGTCGAAACGGTAGCGGTTGCTATCGTTGACCTGGGCCAGCACCGACAACGCCCCTTCGCCCTGTGAACCCCGCACCAAGGCTTCGTGGGCAAAAACCGAATGGTCGCGAAGGTCTACGATCGGTTGGTAGGCGAATGCAAAATCAAAACCCAAGGGCTCGCTTTGCTGGCAGCCCACGCAATGCTGGTTGGGCGAGGTGAGTGAAGTCGGGAAGTCGGTCACAGGGTATCCTCGCGAAAACAGGGGGCTACCTGGCGTATCTTAGGTGAGCCTTGGGGTTTATGCGTCGAAGGGTTTCAACAGTAAAGTTGCGACATTTTTCAGAACGAGGAATTCAAGTGGCTCAGAAGCAGGCAGAGGAAGAAAAAATCCGTTTGGACAAATGGCTGTGGGCGGCGCGTTTCTATAAAACCCGTGCCTTGGCCAAGGCTGCGATCGAGAGTGGCAAGGTGCATCATCGCGGCGAACGCTGCAAGCCGGGCAAAGAGCCGCGCGTGGGTGATGAGTTGCAGATTCGTATCGGATTTGACGAAAAAACTGTCGTGGTCCAGGCGCTTTCCAGCGTGCGCCGTGGCGCACCCGAAGCGCAGGCGCTGTATGCCGAGACCGAAGCCAGCGTTGCCAAGCGCGAAAACGCAGCGGCGATGCGTAAGGCCGGCGCCACAGGCATGACCACCGATGGCAAGCCGAGCAAAAAGCAGCGCCGCGACCTGTTCAAGTTTCGCGGCAGCGGTAATGACGATTGACCGCGCACATCGTCAGCGCAAAGCAGATCGATAGATGTGGGAGCGTCAGCAGGATGCGCGCATGACGCTCAATCGCCCGATCACCGGCAGCTTGGCGAGTAACCCGAACACCGGCGCGGTCAGCCGTAGCAACACCTGCGACACCTTTGCCGCAAACGGTGTGTAATAGCCCCATCCCAATGCCAGCAGTGCCAGCAACACTCCGCCGATATAATCGTCCTGCGCCCAATGTGCGCCCGCCACCAGCCGCGGCATCATGAACACCAACGCCAGGCCCCAGATCACCAGCACCTGGCCCCGCCGCTGGGCGAATACCGTCATGAACATTCCCCAGATCAGCAGCACCGAAGCATGATCCCCAGGGAAACTCTGGCTCGAACGGTCTTTCAACTCCCAGGTTTTCTCCAGCCCCGGGAAATAGTCGCTCATCCGAATCGCGCCGCTGAGCACTATCGAAGGGCTGCTGTGTTGCCAACCCATCTGCGCCGCGAGTTTGGAAAACAGCATGCGGATAAACAGCAACAGCAGCAGAATCCCGAAGAAGCCAAGAAACGCCTGGCGCACCTGCGCCGCCTTGAACACCCAATCGCCGCGAATCAACAGCGTCAGCAGAATCACGCCGACCACCGCATCAAACGGCCGCAGGCTGGCCACGGCCCACACATGCAGCCAGGTCGGATTGCTCGCCAGGGGGGCATTGAACAGGTGAAACAGCCACTCGTCGAAAAACACGCATAGCATCTGGCCTGCGGGCCACAGCCAAAAACACAGCAGCCCGAATGCGAGTAGATTGCAAAAAGCCCATCGCCGGAGGTTCCACTTGGCTTGGAACAAACCCGGATTGTTCATAAACTGTCCCTCTTTGCTCTATATAAGCTCTCTGTTTCCAGGAGAGAGCCGCACCAAAATGGTGCTAAAGCGTTCAATTTTATAAACGTTGTAACAATTTTGTCATCAATTCAGATACCTAGACCTATGACTGATTTACCGGATACCGACTTCACCCAACGCTTCATCTTCGACGAGAACGACGCCCGCGGCGAACTGGTCTCGTTGGAGCGCAGCTATGCCGAAGTCCTCGCCAAGCACCCCTATCCGGAGCCGGTCGCGCAACTGCTCGGTGAATTGATGGCGGCGGCGGCGCTGTTGGTAGGCACCATGAAATTCGACGGGTTGCTGATCCTGCAGGCGCGGTCCGAAGGTCCGGTCCCGTTGCTGATGATCGAGTGCTCCAGCGAGCGTGAGATCCGTGGCCTGGCCCGGTATGAGGCTGACCTGATCGCCCCGGACGCGACCCTGGCCGACCTGATGCCCAACGGCGTGCTGGCGCTCACCGTCGACCCGACCGACGGCCAGCGTTACCAGGGCATCGTCGACCTCGACGGCGAAAACCTGTCGGACTGCTTCACCAACTATTTCGTTATGTCCCAGCAGATCGGCACGCGCTTCTGGCTCAACGCCGACGGCAAGCGCGCCCGTGGCCTGTTGCTGCAACAGCTGCCCGCCGACCGCATCAAGGACGACGACGAACGCGCCGAAAGCTGGCGCAACCTCACCGCCCTGGCTGGCACCCTGACCGCCGAAGAATTGCTGGCCCTGGACAACGAAACCATCCTGCATCGCCTGTACCACGAAGAGACTGTGCGCTTGTTCGACGCGCAGGGTTTGCGCTTCCATTGCAGTTGCTCTCGCGAGCGTTCGGCGAACGCGCTGGTCAGTCTCGGCCTGGAAGATGCGCAAAATCTGGTGGTGGAACACGGTGGTCAGATCGAAATCGACTGCCAGTTCTGCAACCAGCGCTACCTGTTCGACGCCGCCGATATCGCCCAATTGTTCGCCGGCGCCGGTATCGGTACCCCCTCCGATACCCGCCACTAAAACGTTTAAGCACAGGTAAATCACCTGACAAATGCCGGATTAGCGCTGTTCTGACGGGAGGGCCCTACTTTTTTTGGGCTTTTCTGGCATAATCCGGCCCACTTTTTTCGCGGTAGTAGTGCGCAACTTTCTACTACAAAACGTTTGGAGCACTCGGCCACAGGCCGACGGGGAACCTCATGACGCAAGCCAATAACGCCGTATACACCGATCTGAGTGTTGACGATCTGGTCAAAGAAGCCCTGCAGCGCGGTGAAGGCGTGCTTGCCGATACTGGCGCACTGGTCGTAGAAACCGGTCACCGTACCGGCCGTTCGCCAGTCGACCGTTTCATCGTTGAAGAGCCTTCGACCCAGGACGCCATTGCCTGGGGCCCGATCAACCGCAAGTTCCCGGCCGACAAGTTCGATGCCCTGTGGGCTCGCGTCGAGGCGTTCAACAACGCGCAAGAACATTTTGTTTCCCACGTGCATGTAGGGGCCTCCGAAGACCACTACCTGGCCGTGAAGATGACCACCCAGACTGCCTGGCATAACCTGTTCGGTCGTTGCCTGTTCATCAACCCGGCCCAGTACAACCCGGCCGGCCGTGACGAGTGGCAAGTGCTCAACGTGGCCAACTTCGAGTGCGTGCCTGAGCGTGACGGCACCAACTCCGACGGTTGCGTGATTCTCAACTTCGCCCAGAAAAAAGTGCTGATCGCCGGCATGCTTTACGCTGGTGAAATGAAGAAAGCCATGTTCTCGGTGCAGAACTTCCTGCTGCCGGCCGCCGACGTACTGCCGATGCACTGCGCCGCCAACATTGGCGAAGCAGGCGACGTGACCCTGTTCTTCGGCCTGTCCGGCACCGGCAAGACCACCCTGTCCGCCGACGAAAGCCGTTACCTGATCGGTGACGACGAACACGGCTGGGGCAAGGGCGTGGTGTTCAACATCGAAGGCGGTTGCTATGCCAAGTGCATCGACCTGTCGGAGAAGAACGAGCCGGTTATCTGGAAAGCCATCAAGCACGGCGCGGTGCTGGAAAACGTCGTCATCGACGAGGCCAAGCATGCCGACTACAGCGATGTCAGCCTGACCCAGAACAGCCGTGCCGCCTACCCGCTCGAGCACGTGGCCAAGCGTTCCGAGAAGAACCTCGGCGGCGAGCCAAACGCTGTGATCTTCCTGACCTGCGACCTGACCGGCGTACTGCCGCCTGTGTCGATCCTCAGCGAAGAACAAGCGGCCTACCACTTCCTGTCCGGCTACACCGCACTGGTGGGCTCGACTGAAATGGGTTCGGGCAGCGGCATCAAGTCGACTTTCTCGACTTGCTTCGGTGCGCCATTCTTCCCACGCCCGGCCGGTGAATACGCCGAGCTGCTGATCAAGCGCATCCGCGGCTTCGGCTCCAAGGTCTACCTGGTCAACACCGGCTGGACCGGCGGCGGCTACGGCGTCGGCCAACGCTTCAACATCCCGACCACCCGCGGCGTGATCGCAGCGATCCAGAGCGGCGCGTTGATCGGCGTTGAAACGCAACACCTCGACACCATCAACCTGGACGTGCCATTGGCTGTACCGGGTGTTGAGACCGGCCTGTTGAACCCACGTAACACCTGGGCTGACAAGGCTGCCTACGACGAAGCGGCGAAGGCGCTGGCGGGTCTGTTCATCGAGAACTTCAAGAAGTTTGACGTGAGCGATGCGATCAAGGCAGCGGGTCCGAAGTTGTAAGATTCGGTCGTTGTGAAAAAGCCGCCCCTTGTGGGCGGCTTTTTTGTGCGCGAACGGTCAGTTGGCGCCTGCCGCTGTTTTGCCGGTTAGCTCAAGTTTTCCAGCGTCTGCGTGTCCCAGCTGTGGGTTTTGATCGCCAGATAAAGCATGCCGATAGTCAGCGGCACCTTTTCGCCACGCCCCTTGGCCCGCCGCTTGAGGAACACATCAAACACCGGTGGGTTGAAGTAACGATAAGTGTCGTAGTCGCCCAGATCGAGGGCGAATTCCTGTTCCAGCGCTTCCATGAGTTGCTTGGCTTCGCTGCCGTCGCAGCCCAGGTCGAAGTTGAGTGAGGTCTGCAGGCGAATGGTCTTGTGTTTCGGCAGGCCGATTTCTTCGTGCAGCAGTTGCAGGAGTTGCTGCATGACCGGGTCTTCGGGGAAGTTGGGGGCGAGGTTCATGGTGGGAGCACGCAGGAGTGGGTGAGGGGGACGGTCGCGTTTGAGGCGAAATTTGTTTCGGGTGATGAAGAGTGCCAAGCCTATCAAGAATAGAAAAACAGGCAGGAAGGGCATTCTAAGGATTACTGCTACGTAGGGTAGTAGGAAGGTGAAAATCAGGCCGGTTGCGAGAAATGTGATTGCCAAGCGCTTTCTGAGCGTGCAGTCGGTTATTTGGTAGTGCAGCACAAGGTAGAACCCGAGGAAACACATTAATTGCAGGTAGAAATTCATCGCTTCTGAGGTCCCGTCGCTTCGAGTGTTCGGGTATCCCAGCGTTTGGCTTTGACGGCTTGATAGAGCATGTGGATGGTTAGCGGGATCTTTCCCTCGCAGCCTCTTTCCACGAGTCGTAAGTACGCATCAAAACCTCGGTGCTTGAAGTAGCGGTTGTTTTTATAGTCGCCGAGGTTTATGCCGAAATATTGTTTCAGCGCTGCCATCAGTTGTTTTGCCTCGACGCCGTTACAGCCGAGATCATGGTTGATTGAGGTATTGATGGTTATGATTTGGTGTTTGGGCAGACCTACATCTTCATGAATTAGCTGCAGAAGATGGAGCATGACAGGATCGTCAGGAAAACCGGGGGCCAGGTTCAACGTTGGGGCGACGAGTAGCGGGTGAGTTGACCTGATTCGACTGTAACGGTCGCGGTCCAAGAACAATCCTGAGCCTATTAGGATAGCGCCTATCGGGATGCTGGGAAGTTGGATTTCAGTTATCCAGTAAGGGAGCCATATTGAACAGATCAGCCCCGCAGCCAGTAGGGACAGGCCTGCGTATTTCCTGAGGTTATGGGATCTGATTTTTTTGACAAGGACAATGTCCAAAACGATAAAAACGATCCATTGAAGATATTCAATCATTGGGCTTAACCGCCTAGGAACGGGACGACAATGGCAGACATGGAGCGTTGAGGGCCTATCCCGCCTTCGACCTGGGCTTCAATTCCAATGACCACGTCGCCAGCGGGGTAGCTACGGATGATGCTTTTGATGATTAAGCCCACCGTGGTGCCAACGACGCGTGCTACAGGTTTTGAAAGCGGGTGAATGGGCGCACCGAAGGCCCCTGCCAATAATAAGGCGACGATGGTCCCGCGTTCGTTAAGCAGATCGGCTTGTTGCCGGGTCAGCGGCTTGGAAGTCGCGACAGTCATCTTGCAGGGCAAATCACGAGCAAACATCTTTTCATAAAGATCCACCAGTCGATAGCGCACCTCGTTTGCTGAAGCACCGGCTTCTAACAAGCAAAGGTTTGCCAGAGCATGCTTGTGAGTGGGGAGAACGGTAAGGCGAATGACCGTGAAGGTGACGCCGTAGTGGCCGATGTGTTGAGTCCTTTCGATGTCCATGGGTTTTTGCCGAGGCAGTTGAGAGATCAATAGTTTCGGCCATGCGAAGGGGGGTTATGTAGAGGATTGGGCGGGTGTTTTGAGCAGTTTGGGAAGGGGACTACGTAGTAATAGATAGTTTCTTACGGAGGATTCCCGCATTTTCAATTTCACCGAGATTTGCAGGGCAAAGCCAATCAATTGTGGGAGTCGGGCTTACCCGCGATGGCGGTGGGTCAGGTATAGAAATATAGCCTGAAGTTTCGCCGTCGCAGGCAGGCCCACTCCCACAGTTTTAGCTGTGTGGCTGGCTTGGTTGTGTTTGCTTAATAGCGGGTTTAGCCGTTCGTGGTTCGATCAGGCACTGACAGGCCTACTGATACACCCTGGATGATTTTCGCCGCTTCCGGCGGGATGCGTTCCGGGGTGCAGAACAGTGTGCTGCCTTTCTGGATGTTGACGCTGCGCAACTCGCCAGCCCAGTCGTAGATGTCGTCGAACAGCGTGCGGTGGATGTGTTGCAGGCGGTCGAGGTCGTAGGGCGGTTACGCAGGACGCCGCTACCGGGGTAGCAAGGCTTGATTGTAGCGAAATAAAATCACGTCACATTTTGTATAAAAAGTCCGCAAGGGCTCTAAATTCAGCGTATGTTTCACCGCAAAATCTTGTAGGACGATCCCGTCCACTACTTAAAGGGAGTTAAGCATGGGTTTGCTTCGTGTCGCTTCGGCGATGTCATTGTGTGCAGTGGCTTTTTCGATCCAGGCCGAGCAGTTGCCGATCGAGGTGCTCAGTGCGGTGGTCAAGGACCAGAAAATCGCCGACGCCGAAGTCCTGCTGCAACGTAACGGCGCACAGAACGTGGTGGGCCGCACCAACGCCCAGGGCCAGGTGACCCTCACCAGCGAAGCGGCCGATGATGCCAGCAACCTGTTGATCATCAAGAAGCCCGGTTATTCCAACCTGGTAGTGAAGTGCCCCTGCGCCGGCATGACCTACGCCATCAGCCCGGTGATGGAAAACCTCGACGGCCTGCGTGTGGTGCTGACCTGGGGCAAGACCCCGCGCGACCTCGACTCGCATATGATTTTCCCCGGCAATAACATCTTCTTCCGTAACAAAAAGGGCACCGACGCTGAGTTGGATGTGGACGACACCGACAGCTATGGCCCGGAAACCATTACCCTGCAGAAGAAGCACTACGGCGAAAGCTACGTGTATGCCGTGCATGACTACTCCAACAGTGGTTATCCAAACTCGAACGAGTTGTCCAACAGTGAGGCCAAGGTGTTTGTGTACATGGGGCAATCCCTGGTACGCACCTACTACGTGCCGCAGAACCGCGCGGGCAACCTGTGGACCGTATTCCGCATGACCGGTAGTGGTGACTTCCAGGACATCAACACGTTCACCGGTGTGAGAGTCGGTGCCGAAGACGTACTCAATGAGGTCAAGCCGCTGCTGGACGACAGCGTGGCCGTCACTGCAGTGGCTGTCAGCTCGTCGGTACAAGCGGATGCGAAGAAGCTGAACCTGAAGGGCGAAGCAGCCTACCAGGCAGGTAACCTGGACCAGGCCATCGACCTGTTCCGTCAGGCCATCGACCTGGACAATAGCTTCGGCAAAGCCTACGGCAACCTGGGCCTGGCGTATCAGAAGGCCGGCAACACCGCCGAGTCGATCTGGGCCAACCGCAAGGCCATCGCCCTGGCGAACGGTGCCACTGCCGCGACCGTGCGTGCCGGCGCCTACTACAACATTGCGCGGATCTACGAAGCGGCGGGGCAGTTCGCGGATGCGTTGCGTCACTACCAGTTGGCCAAGGAACAGAAGGCCAATCCGGTGTATGACACGGCGATCGAGCGTGTGCAGAACCGCTGATTTAGCTGTAGGGCTGTTCTAAGGTGTGGGAAGGGGGTTGCTCCCGATGGCGGTAATTCAGTCGGTTAATTTCTGACTGATACACCGCCATCGGGAGCAATCCCCTTCCCACATTTGGTTTGTGATGTTCCTACTTACACAGTCGAACTTGTCATATTTGGCCCAAGGCCATTGCCCCAGCCTGTGTATCATCCTGTCTCTTTTTTCCTAGCGACCTATCTCGATTCGCTGAGCGTCCCAGGCTATGTTTTTGAGCCACCTTCAGCGGTCAATGGAGTGACAGCTTATGCACGACACCCTCCAGCAGGTCTTTGGTTATCCACAATTTCGTTTGGGCCAGGAAGCCGCGGTCAGCGCCGTGCTGGCCGGTCGTTCGGCGGCAGCGATTTTTCCGACCGGGTCGGGCAAGTCCCTGTGTTACCAGCTGTCGGCGGTGTTGCTACCGCACCTGACGCTGGTGGTATCGCCGTTGCTGGCGCTGATGCAGGACCAGTTGGGTTTCCTGCAACGCCATGGCATCTCGGCCGGCAGTATCGATTCGGCGCAAAGCCGCGATGAGGCCAATGAGGTGATGGCGCGCGCGCGCTCGGGCGAGTTGAAAATCCTGATGATTTCCGTGGAGCGCTTGAAGAACGAGCGCTTTCGCAACTTCCTGCAGAGCGTGCCCATTTCATTGCTGGTGGTGGATGAGGCGCACTGTATTTCCGAATGGGGCCACAACTTCCGTCCGGATTATTTGAAGCTGCCGGACTACCAGCGTCAGTTCAAGATCCCACAAGCGCTGCTGCTGACGGCTACAGCGACGCCCAAGGTGATTGCCGACATGCAGGCCAAGTTCGCCATTGCGCCTGACGACGTGATCACCACGGGCTTCTACCGGCCGAACCTCAACCTGTTGGTAGAGCCGGTGAGCGGCGCGGACAAGCGTCGGCGGCTGGTCCAATGGATGAACGAGCGGCCCGGCCAGCCGAGCATCGTCTACGTCACCTTGCAGAAAACCGCCGAGCAGATCGCCGAGCACCTGAATCGCCATGGCATCCAGGCCGAGGCGTATCACGCCGGCTTGCCCCACGATAAACGCGAGGGCATCCAGCAGCGTTTCATGGGTGGGCGCTCCAATTGCATCGTCGCCACCATCGCGTTTGGCATGGGCATCGACAAGAGCGATATCCGCAACGTGGTGCATTTCGACCTGCCCAAATCCATCGAAAACTACAGCCAGGAAATCGGCCGCGCCGGGCGTGACGGGCAATCCTCGGATTGCCTGGTGCTCGCCAACCGCGACAGCCTCAATGTGCTGGAAAACTTCGTGTACGGCGACACGCCTGAGCAGGAAGGCATTCGCCGTGTGCTGGACGAGTTGCAGGCCGCGCGAGGGGACGGGCAGTGGGAGTTTCTGCTGCGCTCGCTGTCGGACCACAGCAACATCCGCGAGCTGCCCCTCAAGACGCTGCTGGTGCAGTTGGAACTCAAAGGCGTGATTGCGCCGCGCTACGCGTTTTACGCCGAGTACCGGTTCAAGTACCTGATCGAGCCCGACGCCTTGTTGGCGCGGTTTTCCGGGGAGCGGCAGGCGTTTGTCGCAGCGATCGTCCAGGTGTGCAAGCGGGCCAAGACCTGGGCGACGGTGGATTTCGACACGCTTTATCAACAGCACCAGGCCGAGCGCAATCGCGTGGTGAAAGCGCTGGATTACTTCCAGGAGCAGGGCCTGATCGAGCTGGAAAGCAAGCAGATGACGGAGGTCTACAGCCTGCTGAAGACCGATTTCGATCCGCAGGTGTTGAGCGCCGAGTTATACACAGGCTTCAAGCAACACGAGGTCACGGAAGTGGCACGGATTCACGCCATGCTCGACCTGTTCGCCACCGAACACTGCCTGGGCCAGCGCCTGGCTCGCTATTTCGGTGATGAACATGCACCGCAGCGCTGCGGGCATTGTTCGGTGTGCCACGGCCATGTCGCGCATTTGCCGGCGCCGCCGAGCCTGGCGCCGCTTGTGGATAAAAACTTCATGGGGCTGTGCGGTGATTTTATCCACAGGCATCATGAGTACTGCGGCCAACTGCCCGGCGCCGAACGGCTGACGCGGTTCCTGGGCGGTATCAGCGTGCCGCTGTTCACCAAATTGAAGGCACGCGGCATCCCTGGTTTTGCTGCGCTGGAGGACTACCCCTACGCCGAGGTACGCGAGTGGGCCGAAATCCATTTGAATAACCTGTAAACCCACTTTGACGAGACGCGCCGATGCCTGACTCCATGCCCCAACGCGCCGATTACCGGCACTTCCAGCCGATCATTACGCGCTGGCACGACAATGATGTGTATGGCCATGTGAACAACGTGACCTACTACAGCTTCTTCGACACTGCGGTGAATACCTACCTGATCGAACACGGTGGCTTGGATATTCATGACGGCGAGGTGGTGGGGTTTGTGGTGAGTTCGGCGTGTGATTACTTTGCTTCCGTCGCCTTTCCCGAACGCATCGAAATAGGCCTGCGGGTCGGCAAGTTGGGCAACAGTTCGGTGCAGTATGAGTTGGCGGTGTTCAAGGCAGGCGAGGAGGACGCCTGTGCGGCGGGGCGCTTCGTGCATGTGTTCGTGGATCGGGGGACGAACCAGCCGGTGACGATTCCGGGGATGTTGCGCGAGGCGTTGCAGCGGTTGGTGGCCTGACTGTGGGAGGGGGCTTGCCCCCGATAGCGGTGTATCAGCCAGCACATGGGTGACTGAAACTCGGCTATCGGGAGCAAGCTCCCTCCCACAGTGTTTCTTCAGTGTTCTTTAGATCTGATCAATCACGGTAGTGATGCTTGTTCTTGCGATGGCCATAGGCATGGCCACGGCCAGGGTGATCATCCCGGTAGTAGCGACGGTCGTCACGGCCACGGTAACGACGGTCGTCGTCATCGCTCTTGTTGCCCATGTAGTTGCCCAGCGCGCCGCCCGCGCCGCCGCCGGCGGCTGCGCCGATCAGGCTGCCGGTGGTGCCGCCCATGCTGCGGCCTACCACGTTGCCGCCCGCTGCGCCCAGGGCGCCGCCAATGGCTGCTTCGCCGCGGCTGCGCTTGTCAGCGCCGACCGCACTGCCGCCCGCGCCGCCCAGGGCTGCACCGATGGCTGAACCGGTATTACCGCCGACCTGCTGGCCGACAACCGAACCGAGTACCCCGCCCAATGCGCCGCCTACACCGGCTTCGGTGGTGCCACCGGCCATGGCTGCGCCACTGACCAGGCCAAGGGACAACAAGAGAATCGAGGAGAACTTCATAGAGAGACCTCAAGAGGATGACGGCGCGATCCTGAGGCTGTGTCGACATTGTGACAATAGAAATCCGACCAGTAACACGACTTGTACACAATTCTCTAACTTACTGTTTTAGCTAGGGAACTTAAGTAATTTTGGCGGGTCTGTAATTACTTCGGAACGGCCGCTTTTATGCAAAAGCGGCCTTTTTTGTGCCCGGGATTTACGCCGAGCGCGCCATGATCAGGCCATTGTCGCTCGCCGCTTCCAGACGGATCGCCACAAATTTCGACGTCGGCGTATGGCTGCCATCCCCGGTGCTTTCCAAGGGCACCAGCGGGTTCACTTCCGGGTAGTAAGCCGCTGCCTGCCCCGCCGGAATATCGAACGCGAGCAAGGTGAAGCCTTTTACGCGGCGCTCACGGCCGTCTTCCCACAGCGACACGATGTCGGCCTTTTGCCCTGGCTTGAAGCCCAGGCGGATGATGTCGGCTTCGTTGACGAACAACACGTCGCGTTGACCTTTGACCCCGCGATAGCGGTCGTCCAGGCCATAAATGGTGGTGTTGTACTGATCGTGGGAGCGCATCGACTGCATGATCAGGTCCGGCACGTGCCCGGTGGCGTGGGTGCGTTCGTGGATCAGGTCCTTGGGCAGGACGTTCGGGCGGAAGTTGGCGCGGCCCGAAGGCGTGTTCCAGCGACGTGCCCCGGCGGCGTTGCCCAGGTAGAAACCGCCCGGGTTTTTGATCCGCTCGTTGAAGTCCTTGAAGCCTGGGATGGTGTCGGCGATCAGCTCGCGAATACGTCCGTAGTCGGCCACCAGCCAGTTCCAGTCCACCGGTTGGCTGCCCAGGGTGGCGGCGGCGATGCCGGCGAGAATGGCCGGCTCGGATTTCATCAGGCTCGACAGCGGTTGCAGCTGGCCGTTGGAGCCGTGGACCATGCTGAACGAGTCTTCCACCGTCACTGCCTGCGGGCCTTCGGCCTGGATGTCGATGTCGGTGCGGCCCAGGCACGGCAGGATCAGCGCGTCTTTGCCGTGCATCAGGTGGCTGCGGTTGAGCTTGGTGCTGATCTGCACGGTCAGGTCGCAATTGCGCAGGGCTTCGAAGGTGCGCGGGCTGTCCGGGGTGGCTTGGGCGAAGTTGCCGCCCAGGCCGATAAATACTTTGGCGCGGCCTTCCAGCATGGCGTGGATCGCCTCGACCACGTTGTGCCCGTTGGTGCGCGGCACCTGGAACTGGAAGCGCCGCTCCAGGGCGTCGAGGAACGCCACCGGCGGCCGTTCGTTGATGCCCATGGTGCGGTCGCCCTGCACGTTACTGTGGCCGCGCACCGGGCACAGGCCGGCGCCCGGGCGGCCGATATTGCCGCGCAGCAGCATCAGGTTGGCGATTTCCTGGATGGTCGGCACCGAGTGACGATGCTGGGTGATGCCCATCGCCCAACACATGATCACGTTCTTGCCTTTGGCGTACATGCGCGCCGCTTGCTCGATTTCTACCAGAGGCAGGCCGGACTGCGCGACGATTTCTTCCCAGGAGGTGTCATCGATCTGGCCGAGGTAATCGAGCACGTGGGTGGTGTGTTCGTTGAGGAAGTCGTGGTCGAACACCGCTGCCTTGCCTTCGGCCTGGGCCTGGCGCTCCCACAACAGCAGGAACTTGGCCATGCCGCGCAGGATGGCCATGTCGCCCCCCAGCGCCGGGCGGAAGTACGCGGTGTTGGTCGGCTTGTCGCCGTTGGTGAGCATTTCCAGCGGGTGTTGTGGGTGCTGGAAGCGTTCCAGGCCGCGCTCTTTCAGCGGGTTGATGCACACCACCTGAGCGCCGCGTTTCACCGCTTCGCGCAGCGGTTCGAGCATGCGCGGGTGGTTGGTGCCGGGGTTCTGGCCCCAGACGAAAATCGCGTCGGCGTGTTCGAAGTCGTCAAAGGTCACGGTGCCTTTGCCGACGCCGACACTTTGCGCCAGGGCCACGCCACTGGCTTCGTGGCACATGTTCGAGCAATCCGGGAAGTTGTTGGTGCCGTAGGCGCGCACGAACAACTGGTACAGGTACGCCGCTTCGTTGCTGGCGCGGCCCGAGGTGTAGAACTCGGCCATGTCCGGGCTCGGCAGGGCGTTGAGGTGCTGGCCGATCAGCTCGAACGCCGCCTCCCAACTGATGGGCTGGTAACGGTCGGTCTGTGCGTCGTAGCGCATCGGCTCGGTCAGGCGGCCCTGGTATTCCAGCCAATAGTCACTTTGCTCCAGCAACGCGGTGACGCTGTGCTTGGCGAAGAACGCGGCATCGACGCGGCGTTTGGTGGCTTCCCAGTTGACTGCCTTGGCACCGTTTTCGCAGAACTTGACCATGCCGCTTTCCGGCGAGTCGCCCCAGGCGCAGCCCGGGCAGTCGAAGCCGCCGTTCTGGTTGGTCTTGAGCATCATGCGCAGGTTTTTCAGCGCGTTGTCGCTGGTCAGCCATGCCTGCGCCACGCTGATCAGCGCGCCCCAGCCGCCCGCCGCACCCTTGTAAGGCTTGTAGCGCGGGGTTGGGGTTTGGTCGGCTTGGTGGTGATTGCTCATGGCTGTTTCTCCATCGCAGGGCTGTAGACCCGCGGCGCACTTTTCTGCGGCAGGTGGATGAGATTGAGGTTGTGCCGGCGTGCCCATTGCAGGGCCAGGCCGGTGGGCGACGACAGGCTGACCAGGGTCTGGATGCCCGCGCGCAGGACTTTCTGGATCAACTCAAGGCTGCAACGGCTGGTGACAATGGCCAGGCCGCCTTCGCTTGGAATCCGTTGGCGGATCAGCGCGCCGATCAATTTATCGAGGGCGTTGTGTCGGCCGATGTCTTCGCGGCCCAGCAGCAGTTCGCCCTGGTTGTTCATGAACACCGCCGCATGCACCGCGCCGCTGTGCTGGCCCAGAGGCTGGAACGCGCTGATGCGCTGGCGCAGGCCGTCGAGCCACTCGGCCGGCGGCAGGGGCGCGCCGGGCAGTACCTCAAGGTCCGGCAGGGCGTGTTCCAGCGCTTCCACGCCGCACAACCCGCAACCGCTGGTACCGGCCAGTTGGCGGCGCTGCTGCTTGAGGTTCCAGAACGCGCGGCTGGAAATCTGCACCTGAGCGTACTGGGCAGAGCCCGTGCCGCTGAGTTTCAGGTCATAAATGTCGCTAACGTCGGCGATAATGCCGCTGCCGATACTGAAGCCTACAATGAAGTCTTCGAGGTCCGTCGGCGTCACCAGCATCACGGCCTGGCTGATGTCGTTATAGGCAATCGCCAACGCCACTTCTTCCGCCAACGCGGTGCTGGCGACTTCCGTGTGTTCGAGCGTGCAAAACTGGTAGCTCTGGCTGGCGGCGGGCGCGGGCGTTTGAACAGCGGGCGCCGCGCAGACTGGGCGCTTGGCGTTCATGAGGCAGTACCGACGGCGGATGGGTCAGTGTTTAGACTAGGCGCGACAAAGCGTCGCGTCTAATTGCCAGTACTGATCTACCGATAGATGACGTCGATCAAGACTCGGTTTGCGATTTCTGAAACAGCGCGAAACACGCTTCCGCCAACGCAGAGCGCGGGGCGCTGCGGCGCATGATCAGCCCCAGGCGCGCCAGGGTGTGGGCGTCTTCGATCGGTTGCAGGCGCAGATGCTCGGTCAGCGCATCCAGGCCGCCGTCCAAGGGCATCACCGCACAGCACAGCCCGCCGTGGACCGCTTGTAACAACTGATGGACCGCGTCGGTCTGCAACAACGGTTGCGGGTGCAGGCCCCGGCTATGGAAGTTGTGATCGATGGACTGCCGGAAGTGCATGCCGCTGGTGAGCATGCCCAGCGGCAGTTCGATCAGGGCTTCCCAGCTCAGGGGCTTTTCGCCGAAGCTGAAATAGCGTTGGTCGTACAGCAGGCCCATGCGGGTTTCGCCGAGGGCCAGGGAGTCGAAGCGCTCGTTGTCCAGGCGGTCGAGGTAGGACACGCCGAGGTCCAGGCGATTGCTCGCCAATTGTTCGAGGATCTGTTCGGAGCTGAGGGCCGACAGCTCAAAGCGCAGACTTGGGTGTTCTGTGTGCAGTTGTTGCATCAGCGCCAACGGATCGAAACTCGACAGCGGCACCACACCCAGGCGCAACGTCCCCACCAGGTTGCCGCGACAGGCTGCGGCTTCGGCCAGCAGGCCGTCATACGCCGCCAGCACCGTGCGCGCCCAGGCCAGCACGCGCTCACCTGGGGCGGTGAAGCCTTCGAAGCGCTGGCCACGGTTGACCAGTGGCAGATCGAGTTCTTCTTCGAGGCTGCGCAGGCGCATCGACAGGGTCGGCTGGGTGATATGGCAACGCGCGGCCGCCTGGCCGAAGTGGCGCGTCTCGTCGAGGGCGATGAGGAATTTCAGTTGCTTGATGTCCATCTTCGCTCCAGGGCTTATTCCAATGGCGGGGGGATTCTAGCGTGTTTGGGTCTTTAGGCGGCTGGGAACCCAGATCTGTTGGGCTGGTCTAGTCTTTGGCATCTGGAACTCAAACCCAAGGAGAGAGCAGCATGAGTATTTTGAGCTTTGTTAAGGAAGCCGGCGAAAAGTTGATCGACCTGTTGACGCCGGGTAATGCGAACGCCAGCGAGCAGTTGAAAGAGCATGTGGCCAAGGTCGGTCTGGGTAATCCGAACGTACAGACCACGGTTGACGGCGACAAGGTGACCGTGACCGGCGAAGTTGCCAGCCAGGAAGAGAAAGAGAAGATCCTGCTGGCGCTGGGCAATATTGCCGGGGTCGCGAGTGTGGATGACCAGATCAAGGTCACCGACCCCGCACCGATTGTGGCGGCGCGTTTTGTCGTGGTGAAAAAGGGCGACACCCTCAGCGCGATTTCCCTGGCGGTGTACGGCAACGCCAATCTGTACAACAAGATCTTTGAGGCCAACAAGCCGATGTTGTCGCATCCGGACAAGATCTACCCGGGGCAGACGCTGCGCATTCCCGAGTAGTACACGCGGTAAACCTGTGTGGGGGCTTGCTCCCACATGGGTTCAGAGTCCGACAATGAGATCCCGGTAATCCTCGACTGCCGCAAATTCCCCGGTGTCCTTTGGCCCTTTTTTGCTGTCCGGCTCTTTCACCGCCAGCAAATGCCCCACGCCGAAGTCCCTGGCGCTGCGCAGGATCGGCAAGGTGTCGTCGATGAACAGGCTGCGCGCCGGGTCGAAGTCGATATCGGCCTGCAGGGCGTCCCAGAACTGTGGGTTTTCCTTGGCGAAACCGTAGTCGTGGGAACTGATCATCCGCTCGAAATACGGCGCCAGCTCGATGCGTTCCATCTTCAATGACAGTGAATCACGGTGCGCGTTGGTGATCAGGATCACGCGCTTGCCGGCCTGTCGGATCGCCGCCAGAAACGTATCGGCATCCGCACGCAGGGCGATCAGGTGGGCGGTTTCCTGCTTGAGTTCGCGCACCGGGATTTTCAGCTCGGTACTCCAGAAATCCAGGCAATACCATTGCAACTGGCCGGCGTTACGCTCGAACAGAGGCTGCAACTCCATCTCGGCCATGGCACGGCTCACCCCATGCAGCTCGGCGTAGCGTTGGGGCAGGTGCTCCATCCAGAAGTGGTTGTCGTAATGCAGGTCGAGCAGGGTGCCGTCCATGTCCAGCAGGACGGTGTCGATGGCGTGCCAGGGCAAAGAGGGCATGGGGCGTTCTCACGTAAGTAAAGATATCCGACACAGACAATCGGAAAAGCCACGGTATAGTAACCCGATCACCCCAAGGAGCCGCTTATGCGCCAGAAACCCACCGTCCTTTCCCGCGAAATAGTCGCCAGTAGCCGTTTGTTCCGCGTGGAAGCAGTGCAATTGCGCTTTTCCAACGGCGTAGAACGGACCTACGAGCGCCTGGTGGGACGCGGAGCCGGCTACGGCGCGGTGATGATCGTGGCGATGATCGACGCCGAGCATGCGTTGCTGGTGGAGGAGTACTGCGGCGGGACCGACGAATACGAGCTTTCGTTGCCCAAGGGTTTGATCGAGCCGGGCGAGGATGTGCTGGCGGCGGCGGACCGTGAACTCAAGGAAGAAGCCGGCTATGGCGCACGCCAGTTGGAGCACCTCACCGAGCTTTCGCTGTCGCCTGGCTACATGAGCCAGAAAATCCAGGTGGTACTGGCCACCGATCTGTATGAAGAACGCCTGGAAGGCGATGAACCCGAGCCGATGCGTGTAGACCGGGTCAACCTGCGCGAGCTGGCGCAACTGGCGCAAAACGAGCAGTTCAGCGAAGGCCGTGCCCTGGCCGCGCTGTACCTGGTACGAGACCTGTTGACCCAGCGTGGAGTGTTCAGCGCATGAGCGAATTGTTTCTAGGCCACCCATTCATTGCCCCGGTGATCGAGCTGGCGCGCCAGGCCGGTGAAGTCATCATGCCGTTCTGGCGCGCCAATGTGGCCGTGACGTCCAAGTCCGATAATTCACCCGTGACGGCGGCGGACCTTGCCGCCCATCATCTGATTCTCGCCGGCCTTACCGCGCTGGACCCGAGCATCCCGGTGCTTTCTGAAGAAGACGCCGATATCGACCAGAGCGTGCGTGCCGGCTGGCAGCGCTGGTGGTTGGTGGACCCGTTGGATGGCACCAAGGAATTCATTTCCGGCAGCGATGAATTCACTGTCAACGTCGCGTTGATCGAACAGGGCCGCGTGGTGTTTGGCGTGGTGTCGATGCCCACCAGCGGCCGTTGCTACTTTGGCGGCGCGGGCCTGGGGGCGTGGCGCTCCGATGTGAACGAAGCGCCCAGGCCGATCCAGGTGCGCCTGGCCCCGGCCGCCGGCGAGGCGTTTACCGTGGTTGCCAGCCGCCGGCACAGCAGCCCTGAGCAGGAGCGTTTGCTCCAGGGCTTGAGCGAAGGCTTGGGTGAGTTGAAGCTGGCGAATATCGGCAGCTCGTTGAAGTTTTGCCTGTTGGCCGAAGGCAGTGCCGATTGCTACCCGCGCCTGGCGCCGACCTCCCAGTGGGATACCGCCGCAGCCCAGGGCGTGCTCGAAGGTGCGGGCGGCGAAGTGCTGGAGTTGAGCGGCGAGCCGTTCAGCTATCCGGCGCGGGAATCGTTGCTGAACCCGTTCTTCCTGGCGCTGCCGGCCAAAGCCGCGTGGCGCGAACGCCTGCTCACCCTGGCTCGCGCTTAAGGCCTCAGCAGATCAAAATGTAGGGGGGCTTGCTCTAATGCCGATCAGTTAAGCCTTCTCGCTTGACCTTTGGCCGCAAAAAATCAAAATCCGATGCCTACACTGGCATCGGATTTTTTTATGCGTCTCGCTCGGGCACTGGAACTGACCCACAACATCGCC
>Ga0208645_1000132_pt1 | contig 114672 bp, 102 predicted proteins | sample VirMetDEL_Sep_01_FD_184519 | JGI IMG/M metagenome (GOLD analysis project Ga0208645, IMG submission 184519) | Aqueous microbial communities from the Delaware River and Bay under freshwater to marine salinity gradient to study organic matter... | ecosystem: Environmental > Aquatic > Marine >...
GGTTTGACTGCAGAAGAGATACAAGCTGCGAGGCAACAAATCATGCTCTGGGCAGCAGAGTCTGACTGGTCAGTAATCAAACTGGAAAAGAGCTGATACTATGGTCAAATTCGAGGGGATCCCTCAGAAAAAATGTAGTCACCGGAGTAAAAGAACAATGGCTCCAGTTTGCGTTTGACAGCGGAGAAAACGCGTTAGCACTCGAAGGAATAAGTGGTCCCGGAGATTCGGGAGGACCTGCTTTTGTTACATTGCATGACTCAATTTTCGTTATTGGTGTAAGTTCGTGGCAAAATACCGAAGCCACAGACTGGCAAGAGGGAAAGTACGGTGTTATTGAGAATTACTCGCGAATTTCGTACTTCAAGAATTGGATTGAACAAACAATCGCGGATGGTTCTTTTAACAAGGCGCTTAACATGCAAACCTCCCCTTGATTTGCCAGGACAGTAACGCGGGGCGCTTCGGGATTATGACCGCACGCCATAGCCTGTTAGCTTAGTATTGTGCGTTTTTATATTCCCTTGTTATTACCAGCCAAATGCCAGCACGGTTTTGTGCAGCACCTTGTCGTTAAACAGTACTTGCGCAGTGCTGCCTTTAGCGGCACCAAAGCAAACATGCAGCGGCAGCAGGTGCTCTTCGCGCGGGTGGATTAACCGCGCGTCAGGTGCTTGCTGCCAGTTAATCAGTCGTTGTGCCTGGTCAGCGTAACTGTGCTGTGGTTGCAGGCTGTCGATTAAATACTGATTAAATTCAGCAACCTGATTTTCACTTATCAGCTCTGGTTGGAAAAACGCCTGCATATTATGAAAGCTCATGCCCGAGCCGATAATCATCACGTTTTGTGAACGTAAAAAGCTGATTGCTTCACCCAAAGCAATATGTGTCGCCGGATCCAATTCTTTTAGCAGTGAAAGCTGCAACACAGGAATATCAGCTTGCGGGCGCAGCATTAGTAGTGGCACAAAAACACCATGATCCCAACCACGGCTGGTATTTAGCTGAGGGCTAAAACCGGCATGCTGTAGTTTTTCTGCTATTTGTGCTGCCAGTTGTGGTGCACCCGGTGCCGGGTAGCTAAGCTGATAGCTTTGCGCCGGGAAACCGGAGTAATCAAACAACAATGCCGGGTTTTCCGCCGCCGTAAGCGCCGGCTGTGGGCTTTCCCAATGTGCACTTACCACCAGTATTGCGGCAGGGGTTGGCAGGGTATCGCTAAGCTGAGTTAAAAATTGCTTCAGCGCCAGATGGTGTGGATCGCCAAGTAAAGGTAAAGGGCCACCGCCATGCGGCAGATAGAATACCGGCGCCAAAGATGAGGTCATTACGTTGTACCTTTTTGCCTAAACTGCTGCTCAGGTTACGTGCGATAATCTTACTACGCAATAGCTTAAACATTGCGAAATATCTGTGTTTTCATCCCGGGAAACCGAACAGTAAACCGTCAGGCGTCAGTAACAGCGACTTTTTGCTGTGCTGGTTTAAGCTGCTTTAACCAATGTTCTACAGGCATTGGTTTGGCAAAAAAGTAGCCTTGCATAATCTGTGCGCCGAGACGTTGCAAAAAGCGGCGCTGAATATCGGTTTCCACACCTTCAATCACCAGTTGCAGTTTCAGTGTTTTGGCCATTTGCATTACTGACTGAATTAACTGGGTTTGCCGTTGGTCATCCGGTACCTTATGCAAAAAGCTTTTATCTAATTTAATGCAATTTACCGGCAGTTTGCTGAGAATACTCAGCGAGGCCTGGCCGATACCAAAATCATCCAGTGCCAGCTCAAAGCCCAGCCGGTTTAATACCTGTAACTTATTAAATAATGGTTGCTGATGGCTGACAATGCTGTTTTCAGTTAATTCCAGCGTCAACATACGCAGCACTTCCGGTTTGTGGGTAGCGACATTAATCAGGGTGTTGTAAAACTCATTCGCCAGTAAGTCAGAGCCGGCCAGATTTATGGCTATCGGGTAGGGTATCTGCTGCCGGTTAAATTGCTCAATGATCAGCAGCGCTTTGCGCAGCACACAGGCAGACAGCTGCACAATAATGCCGTATTGCTCTGCCAGGGCAACCAGTATATCCGGTGCAATATAATTACCGGTGTTGTCTTGCCAGCGCAGCAAGGCTTCAAAACTGATGATACTGCCGTCCGGATGCACTTTAGGTTGTAACCACAACTCAGGTGTATCCGATTGCAGGGCTTTTTTCAGCTCGGCCAGTAAGCGCAGCTCGTTATTACGCTGTTCAAGTATATCGGCCTGATAAAAAGATAAAGGATTAGCATAGGCCTCTGCTGACTCTAAGGCCGACTCGCATTGCTCACGCATGTGCTCCGGCACGGCCAGTGGCTGGTTTGAAATGCTTACACCGGTTTCGTACACCGGTTGCATGGTGCCGACAGACAATACCAGCACTTTAGGCAGTAAATGACTTATGCGCTGCGCTTCTTCGGTAAAGGAGGTGCTGTGCTCTGACAGCGGGCACCACAGAATAAACTTTACGCCACGCAGCCTGGCGCAAATAACCGGGTCCGGCAGTGCGGCGCGAAGCTCGCGGGCAAAACCGGCTAACAGTTCATCGCCGGCTTCATAACTGTGTTGATGGTTAAACGCTTTGATGTGACACAGCCGAACTATCATCATCAGGCTGCCGGCCGGACATTCGCCATATTGCTTAACCAGCTGCAGAAAAAAATTGTGGCAAGGCAAGGTTGTCAGCGGATCATAGTTGCGCCACAACTCTTCTTTTTGCGTACTGGCAGACAGTTTTTGATGCAGCTGTTTTAACGGTGTGATGTCGTCCAGTTGTACCAGATGATGCTGCTGTTGTGTATGACATATATGGTTCAGCAGTATATGGCTTGCCGGGCTGCTGCGCAGGGTGCTTTCCGTTTCGTGCCCCAGCCAGAACGGCGTTTGGCCGGGCTGCGTGGCTTTAAGTAATTCAATAATATTGCGTTGTTCGGCATGATTAATACCAAGAATGCTTCTTGCCTTAGCATTGGCTTTTAAAATCACGCCATCAGCGCTAAGCAGCAAGGTGGCTTTACTGTGGTGGTTAAAAATATCCTGATACAGCAGATTGCTTTCACTTATCTGCATGTTTTGGTGCTGTAAGGTGGCGGCGTTGCGCTTTAAGGTGCTGATTAAACGCATGACGGCCAGTGGAATGCACAGGTTAAAAAACAGAAACAGCAAGCTGTGTAAATATTCTGCGGTAGCCGGCAGCGTAATAGAAACATTAAACAGGTTAATCGGAGCATTGCCGTTTATTAAGTACAAATAAGGTAGAAAATTCAACAGCATTACCGCCAATGTAGCTCTGGCAGAAAAAAACAGCAGTGTAATAACCGGAGCGGTGTAGACAAAAATAACGCCGAGTTTAGATATTTCAAAGTTATCAATAAACAACAGCATACACAGGCCTGCGGCAAAAACAGCGACCAGTACCAGCAGTTTACTTATGGCTAAAAACCGTGCAGAAAAATACAGTGCCAGCAGCAGTACCAGATAAAACCCCGAGGTAATGCCAATAATATACCAGGCACCCAGTTGATAAGCTTGCCAGGAGCTGTGCAGAGCAATAGTCAGCACCAGCAATAACCCGGAGGTTAAAATAATTCTTAAGGTACTTTGCTGTAATCGCGGAACAGAAGTGGAGTTAAGATCTGACTCAGTTAAAAATAACAACTGCTTAATACGACTTAACATAGTGTTTCCGTTATAAGGGGCGCAGGCCAGATCCGGACAGTATGGCTAACCGGTAAAATGTGTAATTATTTTGTTTTGTTATCTTAGCTATCCTAATAAAAACAATGTCATGATACAACTTGTTCTGTGTTGTTTTTCACCACGGCTTAAATTTAAAACAGTTGTATGAGGCCTGGGGCAGGTGCAGTAAAAATACGCCTGTGGTTACAAAGTGGTAAGTATTGTGCTTGTTTTAAGTGTTTAATTTTTTCATATTGCAGAGCATGTATTTAAAACGTAAAAAATAAAGTGAGCACGCTATGACGCCGGCAATAGACCTGGTAAGAAAACGGGCGGTAAGCCATCAACTACATCACTATCAGCATGATACAGCTGCCGCTTCTTATGGCCTGGAAGCAGCAGAAAAGCTTGGCTTATTGCCACAGCAGGTGTTTAAAACGCTGGTGCTGAGCCTTGATGCAAAACAGTTAGCGGTAGCTGTATTGCCGGTAGATCAGCTGCTAAGTATGAAACTGGCGGCTAAAGCACTGGGCGCCAAAAAAGCCGATATGGCTAACGCACAGGATGTGATGCGCAGCACCGGCTATGTATTGGGTGGTGTAAGCCCGCTGGGACAAAAGAAGTTGTTGCCTACCGTTATTGACAGTTCGGCGCAGCAGTTTGCCACTATTTATGTCAGTGCCGGGCGGCGCGGGCTGGAAATTGAGTTGAGCGCGGAAGATTTGCGCCAATTGCTTAATGCGCAGTTTGTGCCTCTGTGCCAATAAGCGGTTGATACCAATAAAAACCGGGCGCTGTAACTGCGCCCGGTTGTTGTATTGTCGATTAACCGTCGGTTAGTTTAAATCGAAGCGATCAGCGTTCATTACCTTAGTCCAGGCTTTGACAAAGTCGGTAACAAATTTCTTTTTCGCGTCGCCGGCACCATACACTTCTGCAATGGCCCGCAACTGCGAGTTAGAGCCAAATACCAAATCAACGCGGCTGGCAGTCCATTTTAGCTTACCTGTTTTACGATCGGTGCCTTCAAAGTGCTCAGCCTCTTTTGACACCGGTTTCCACTGTGTATTCATATCCAGCAGGTTAACGAAAAAGTCGTTGCTTAAGCTACCCGGCTTAGTGGTAAATACACCGTGTTTGCTTTGGCTATAGTTGGCATCCAGTACCCGCATACCGCCAACCAAAACCGTCATTTCCGGTGCCGTAAGGGTGAGGAGTTGGGCTTTATCCAGCAGCAGCTCTTCGGCGGATACGGTGTAGGCCTTTCTCATATAGTTTCGAAACCCATCGGCAACCGGCTCCAGCACATCAAATGATTCGGCATCGGTTTGCTCGTCAGTGGCATCAGTGCGGCCCGGTGCAAAAGGCACCGTAACGGTTACGCCGGCAGCTTTGGCTGCTTGTTCTATAGCGACGTTGCCTGCCAGCACAATAATGTCGGCCAGCGAGATCTTCTTGTTGCCGGTTTGGGCGGCATTAAAATCCTGTACCACAGTGCTAAGTGCAGGCAATACCTTTTGCAGCTGTGCCGGTTGATTTACCTGCCAGTCTTTTTGCGGCGCCAGCCGGATACGGGCGCCGTTGGCACCACCGCGACTGTCAGAGCCACGGAAGGTTGAGGCAGAAGACCAGGCGGTATACACCAGCTCTGATATGCTCAGGCCGGTGGCTAAAATGGCTTTTTTCAGCTGAGTAATATCGGCATTGTTCACCAGTTCGTGATCTACTGCGGGTACCGGGTCTTGCCAGATTAAATCTTCTGATGGCACTTCCGGGCCTAAATAACGTGATTTGGGCCCCATATCGCGGTGGGTTAATTTAAACCAGGCGCGGGCAAAGGCATCGGCGAATTCAGCCGGGTTTTTATGAAAATGCTCAGAAATTTTACGGTAAGCCGGGTCTTCCCGCATCGCCATATCGGCAGTTGTCATCATCAGCCCAACACGGACACTGGTATCAGCGGCGTCCGGCGCATGATCTTTACCCGCCAGATTAATTGCGGCCCACTGATGGGCTCCGGCCGGGCTCTTTACCAGCTGCCAGTCATAGCCAAACAAGACATCAAAATAGCTGTTGTCCCATTTGGTTGGGGTAGGAGTCCATGCCCCCTCAATACCGCTGGTAATGGTGTCGCGGCCTTTACCGCTTCTGAAGCTGTTTTTCCAGCCAAAGCCCATCTGTTCCAGTGGTGCAGCTTCAGGCTCTGCGCCCACATTTACGGCATCGCCGGCGCCGTGTGCTTTACCAAAGGTGTGGCCGCCGGCGGTCAGTGCCACGGTCTCGTAGTCATTCATCGCCATACGGGCGAAGGTTTCGCGTACATCACGGCCTGAGCCAAGCGGATCCGGCTTACCGTCCGGGCCTTCCGGGTTAACGTAAATTAAGCCCATTTGTACTGCAGCTAACGGGTTTTCCAGCTCACGTTCGCCGGAGTAGCGGCTGTTGGTTTTATCGCTGGTAGCCAGCCATTCCCGTTCAGCACCCCAGTAAATATCTTCTTCAGGTTCAAAAATGTCGGCGCGACCGCCACCAAACCCAAAGGTTTTAAAGCCCATAGACTCAAGCGCAACATTTCCGGCCAGAATAAATAAATCGGCCCAGGATAATTTGTTACCATATTTTTGTTTTACCGGCCACAGTAAACGGCGGGCTTTGTCCAGGTTACCGTTATCCGGCCAGCTGTTCAGTGGTGCAAAGCGTTGGTTGCCGGTAGCGGCGCCACCGCGGCCATCGCCCATGCGGTACGTGCCGGCTGCGTGCCAGGCCATGCGGATCATAAAAGGCCCGTAGTGGCCGTAATCGGCTGGCCACCAATCTTGCGAGTCAGTCATAACATGTTCAAGGTCTTTTTTTACCGCGGCTAAATCCAGTTTTTTAAATTCTTCCGCGTAGTTAAAATCTTCGCCCAGCGGGTTAGATTTTTTGTCGTTCTGGTGCAAAATTCTCAGGTTCAGCTGATTAGGCCACCAATCCATATTCTTCGGACCAGTGCCACCAACTCTGGTGTTGCCACCGTGCATTACCGGGCATTTACCGGCTGAGCCGTTGTTATTGTCCATATCTTACTCCTTGCAACGTGGGGGACAGGGGTACAGCAAGTACCCGCTTGATATAAGTGCATTGACTATAGACTTGAAGCGCAAACTGCGAAAGCCGGATTTCTCTATCATGTTAATCAGTTTTTTGAATTAGAATTGGTGTAATTAGCTAATATTTATGGCTTGTTCGGCAACTGTGGCGCAGTATGGTTCAACTTAATTAGCCGGTATTGCCGCAGAGAAAAAAAGCAGTTGCATGCTGCAGCGTTGCCGGTTAGCGTAGCGCTTTTGCCAGCCAGGGAGTTGTGATGACCAGTGTGACTATTTTGGTCGATGTGCAAAACATCTATTACACCAGCCGCGAGGCTTATGGCTGCAATTTTGACTACAACGCCTTCTGGCGTCAGGTAACGGCCGGACGTACGGTAGTTAAAGCCATTGCCTATGCCATTGATCGCGGTGATGAAAAGCAGCGCCAGTTCCAGAATATTCTGCGTGCCATCGGCTTTGAGGTAAAACTTAAGCCGTTTATTCAGCGTGCTGACGGCAGCGCTAAAGGCGATTGGGATGTCGGTATAACGTTAGATGCGATTGAATATGGCCAACACAGCGATGTACTGGTACTGGCCTCCGGCGACGGTGATTTTGGCTTGCTGGCAGATAAACTGACCACTAAATACCACACCGAAGTAGAAGTTTATGGCGTTGAGGGTTTAACCGCTCAGGCGCTGGTAAAAGCTGCCAGCCGCTTTATTGCTATTGACAAGGCATTGCTATTGCCAAAGTGAACCACGGCCGGTTTAACCAGCCGCAGTAAAGTGCTGCTTAAGCCGGCTGTGGCATCAGCGCATCGTCCAATTGATTGGCTTTAATGGCGGCAGGGCGCGCTTGTAAGCGTTGCACATAGCGGGTAAAGGCCGGCCGCGCTTCTAAGGTTTCAAACATCATGCCCCATTCAATATGGCTGCCCACGTATACATCGGCGGCGGTAAATTGCTCACCACAAATATACGGGCCCTTGGCTAAGGCGGTTTCCAGCGCATTTAACGTGTCGGCATAGATACCACAGCCAACAGCCTGAGCGTTGTCGGCATCGATACGCCAGTTATAGGCTTTGGCTGTAGTAGCCATTTCCAGCGGGCCGGCAGCAAAAAATAACCAACGGTAATACGTAGCGCGCTCAGCGCTATCCGGCTTAGGGGCCAGCTGTTTTTCGGCAAATTGGTCGGCCAGGTAAGCACAAATGGCAGCCGCTTCGGTCACTACTACATCGCCGTGGCTAATAACCGGCACTTTGCCCATTGGGTTCAAGGCTAAAAAATTGGCGGCTTTTATGTCGCTGCCGTACTGCATTACTTTCACGTCGTAAGGTACATTCAGTTCTTCCAGCAGCCAGCGAATAATACGGCCGCGTGATTGTGGGTTGGTATATAAGGTTAATGGTTTCATTTTGTTTATTCCTTGTTGCTGGTTTTGTGTGGTTAATAACAGTGGGTTGTTGGCGGTTTTTTTTCGCGACCAGGCTACTGTAAAGTTCAAATAGGACAGAATGCGTCCTAATTATCGGTTATATTTTGTGTCTGTTAGTTACAACAGGATGCGTAAATGAACAGGCGCAGATATAAATGAGCGGCCCGACTATACGGGTGTTAAGCCTGCTTGAGCTGTTGCAGTCGCATGGACGTTTAAGCGGCACTGAACTGGCAACTCGGTTGGGCGTCGATAAACGCACCGTGCGCCGTTACATTCAGGCATTGGAGCAGTTGGGTATTCCGGTAACCACAGAGCAGGGCTGCGACGGCGGCTATATGCTGGTGGCCGGCTTTAAATTACCGCCAATGATGTTTACCAATGACGAAACGCTGGCGTTGTCATTGGGGCTGTTGGCGGCAAATAATCTGCAGTTAGCGGATACACAGGCTGCTGTCAGCAGTGTGCAGGCCAAGTTGGAGCGGGTGATGCCGGCGAAGCTGAAGTCCCGCGCCCGTGCTGTTGCCGATAGTATTAAACTGATGTTGCCGACTGCAGAGGCCGGTGCCTCCGGCCAGCAGCTTGGGCCTTTGCTTGATGCTATTGAACAGCAACGCTCGGTCAATATTCGCTATGCGGCATATCAGCAGGCACCGGTTGTCAGGCAAGTTGACCCTTATGGCTTGTTATTTCGCAGTGGCCGCTGGTATATGAGTGGTTATTGTCATCTGAGGCAGGAGCTGCGCACCTTCCGGCTCGACCGCCTGCACCATATCGAGTTACTGGACCATAGCTTTACCCGACCAACTGAGTTTGATTCGGCTGAACATTTTACCCAAAGCCTGTATGGCATGCCGGGTAATCTGGATGTGCAAATTGTGCTGCATACCGATAAACATACAGCGGCACAAGCGATGGGAGAAACGGCATCGATGTTAAAGCTGCAGGCTGATGGCTTACTGCTAAACACCCGCACCGACAGCTGTTATTGCTTAGCACAGTGGTTAAGCCAACTGCCGTTTGATTTCAGTATTATTCAGCCGCCGGAACTAAAGCATGCGCTACAGCTGCAGGCTGAGCGTTTGCTGCAGATTGCCGGGCGCTAAAGTAACCGAAAATATGTTTAATATTGCACTTGGCTAACCGGCTTGCACAAAAATATTTTGCCGCAGTAAATCCAAAGCGCATCCGGCGTGCATCTAAGTTTCAGATTAACTAACCGGAACTTATTATGACGCTTAAAACATTTATCAACCAAACCTGTATTGTGCTGTGTTACAGCATATTATTTACCACGACATTATTTGCTACGGCTCAGTCGACTGAGGCTCAGCATGAGCAAGCGGTAGCTATTATGAGTTTGCTGCAACAACATAAGGTGCCGGCGCTGGGCCTTGGCATTATTGAGCATGGCAAACTGGTATCCACTCAAGTATATGGTGAGCTGACGTCGGGTAGGGCAGCACCGCAAAATACCCTGTTTAAAGTGGCCTCGTTAACCAAACCTGTGGTAACCATGCTGACGTTGCGGCTGGTTGGTGCAGGCAAATTGCAGCTTGACGAGCCCCTGGCCGCCTACTGGGTCGACCCGGATATTAAAGCTGATCCGAATCATTTATTACTGACACCGCGTATTGTACTGACGCACCAAACCGGCTTTGCCAACTGGCGTTATCTGGAAGACGATAACACCTTGCGGTTCCAATTTAAGCCTGGTACGCAACATCAGTATTCCGGGGAAGGGTTTGAATATTTGCGCCGTGCGCTGGAGTATAAATTTGGCCAATCGCTCGAAGCCCTGGCACAGCAGTACGTATTTGAGCCGGCAGGTATGACCGACACCTATTTTTGGTGGTCGCAAGGGGTTGATGAAAACCGCTATGCCCGCAACCACGACAGTGATGGCAAGGCATTTGAGACCGAAAAATACTACAAGGCAAATGCCGCTGCCAATTTAATCAGCACGGTAGACGATTACAGCAAATTTATGCTGTTTGTTATGGCACAGCAGCAGGCCATGCCGGCGGTATATCAGGACATGCAAGCGCATCATGTCAATATCGGGCCACAACATTATTTTGGCTTGGGCTGGGAAATTTTCAGTGGCTTTGCGGGGGAGCAGTCGTTGCTGCTGCATAGCGGCCGTGATCCCGGGGTGTCTACTTTAGCCGCGTTCTCACCGCAAAGCCAAAACGGTTATGTTATTTTTATGAATGGTGACAATGCCACAGCGGTACTTGAACAACTGCTGTCGCAGCTGTACCTTGGTACAGAACTTTGGCAACGAAACTAAATAAGTATGAATGGACAAGAATGGGCTGAGATTTTGGTGCCCCTTATCGTATTCAGCGCGCTGGTCGCGCTGATGGGGTTAATACTGCTGTATAACTACAAGAAAAAACGTCTGTTTTTGCAGATGATAGAGCGCTCATTACAACAGCAGCTAACATTGCCGCCCCAGACAATTCGTGAAGTGGCACTGCACTTTTTTTCCGCCAACCGCGATACCCGTAAAGGCGTGTTCTTGTTGGTGTTGTCAGGCAGCATTCTGGCGTTCTCTTACTTTGCCGATTTTCGTCAAAATGGCAATCTGGATTTAAACGATGCCTTAAACGGCATTGCTATTTTGCCGGCGCTGTTGGGGCTGGCGTTTATACTGCTGGCCCGGCTTGACCGGCAGCAGAACCGCTAAGACGATACAGTGTCATTAAAACAGGCGTCGGTTGAGCAACTGATTGCCATAGTGCAAGTGTCGGGAGATACGGCGGCCTTTAATGAGCTATTCAGCCGCTATGACAGTAAGTTGCGCGGCTTTCTGGCGTTTAAATCAAGCGAACAGCGCCACGACATCGATGATTTGGTGCAGGAAACTTACGTTAAAGCCTTTTTAAATATTCAGCAGTTTCAGCAACAAGCGCAGTTCTCTACCTGGTTACTGCGGATTGCTATCAATGAAATGCTGCAGGCTAAACGCTCAGGTAATATTTTCTCTGCGCTTAAACAGCGCTGGTTCGCTGCAGAACCCGATAAACTTAGCCATAGCGATAACACTGCCGCACAGCTGGATGCCGCTACGCTGATTGCGACGTTATCAACTATTCAACAGCAAGTTTTTGTTTATGCTGAGTTTTATGGCTATTCGCAAACTGAAATTGCAGCTAAACTGCAGATCCCGTTGGGTAGCGTAAAGACCTATATGATGCAGGCGCGCACTACGTTGGACAGGAGTAACGCTCTATGCTGAAACTGACATTACAGCAAAAAATCAGGCTCTGGCTGTGGCAGCATCGTCGCAGCGTGGTCATAGCACTGTTTTGCCTGCCGGCCCCGCTGCTGATGTTGGCTTACAACAGCCTGCTAATCACGGACAGCACGCTGTTGCCGTTACTGACATTGGCACAATTGGCGGCTGCAGCATTATTGGTTATCGTGGTACTTATTCTCAGCGACTAACGGGGTCTCAACGATTAGCAGGCACGGCATGGCGGTGCTACTTCGTTTTAGGGTTATTTAATAACGCTTTTAAATCCGCAAAAGGGTTATGGGTCGCCGGCGCGACTTTTTGCTCAGTGGTGCCGCCGTACAGCACAAATTCGTGGAATTTATTGTGCTCGTTGTCGTGGCAATAAATACACAGTAACTCCCAGTTGCTGCCATCTGCCGGGTTATTGCTGTGGTTGTGGTCGATATGATGCACGGTTAATTCGCGCAAATTGGAATGCACAAATTCACGGGCACAGCGGCCGCATACCCAAGGGTACATTTTCAGCGCTTTATCACGATAGCCTTGTTCCTGCTGCTGATAGGCCAGGGCGCCGCTGTTGGTTTTGCTCATAATGGTTCTGCTTTGCTGCGTGCTGATATAAGGCCCGATTTTAACAACCATAGCGGTTTAAGCAATGCTTGTTTTAACGGTACAACTATCGCCTTATAACATTTGCCGTTACAGTGGTTGAGTAACAGCGGGGGAAAGAACAAAAATGACAAGCGGAATAACAAATATGCCGGGTTCGGTGCCACAGTGGTGCGCCGTGGCGATAGAAATGTTGGGTATTGCTATTATCACGGTTATTGCGGTGTACTCCCTCGTGCATGGGGCCGTACGCTTAATAAAAGGCGATACATTAAGTGATATTCAGCAACAGGTGCGTCAGCAGTTGGGGCGCGGTATTTTGCTCGGGCTGGAGCTGTTAATCGCAGCAGACATTATCCATACCGTCGCGGTAGAGCTGACCTTTGAAACCGTGGCGGTGCTGGCGCTGGTGGTGTTAATCCGCACCTTTTTAAGCTTTACCCTGGAGCTGGAGCTAACCGGCAAATGGCCGTGGCAGCATGCTGGTTCAGAAACAAAAACAATACCGCCCGGCACCGGCAATTAGTCAAACCACTAAAGTAAAATAGCGCGCTTTGACCTGCGCATTTAATAGAGACACCATGAGCATAGAAGTGATTACGCCAGCGCAGTGGCAAACCCAGCGCTGGCAAAATGGTGGCGGCATTACCCATCAGCTGTGCCGGCAGGACGACGCCAACGGTATGCTTTGGCGTTTATCCATTGCTGAAGTGGCAAGTGACGGGCCGTTTTCCCGCTTTGATAATATCGACCGTATTATTATGCTGCTAAGTGGCGGGGGCTTTAGCCTGCATGGTGTGGGCGCTAACCCACAGCTATTAGATACACCGCTTATGCCGTTTGCCTTTGCCGGAGAAACCGCCATTCACTGCAGTTTAATAAACGGCGCCGTGCGCGATTTTAACCTGATGACCCGCCGCGGTGCTGTGCAGGCAGACCTGCAGGTGCTGACGATTGGCCGCACGCAGCACACATTGCCGTTAAGTTCGCAGACACTGCTGTATGTGGTCAGTGGCAGTGTTGATGTTATGTTTGGAACTCAGCAGTTCACGCTGGCTGTGCAGCATACGCTTAACCTTAATAATGAAAACGGCACTGTGCAGTTAAGCAGTAATGATGGCGCACAGGTTATCTATATCGGTTTGTCGGCAAAGCCGGCATAACCACGCAGCCTAACCCGAAGCCCGGCCTGCTTGCGCCTTTAGTTTTTGCAGAAAATAAAGCCTTGACCAAACTCAGTTTTTCGGGAAATGTAACAAGCAGTCTAAGTTTAACTAACCTGGTTTCTGCTAACGGTAAGTTTGAAGTAACACCTGACACCGGGCCTGAATTCATACATGGAGGTAACAATGAACGCTGGTTTTCTTACTTTAGCTTTGCTGTTTGCAACAGCAATCATCTCGTTAAAAGGCTACACAGCTCAGCCGCCGTTAGACTTACAAAGCATTAAAAGTATAAAACACCAATATAGTTGCTTTAGCGCTGAATTTTCATCCTATGACTCCTGGCTGGAATTTGTCCGTGCCCGAAAGGAAGCACAGTTTAAGCGCCAAGGTGTTGAAAATATTGCTGCAGAACTGGAAAAATTCGAGACTTATTTTACGACAACCTTCCAAAGGGCAAGTTTTGACTCGGCGAAAGAGGATCTTGACTGTAGATTTTTGACCTATGTAGTCGATGGGCAAGAAATACACGGTGTCTTGATAGTACCGAAAAAAAGTCTTAAACAAGCAGAGAAAATCCCGGTCATCATTTACAACCGGGGAGGTACGCGCAACCTCGGCAGTTTAGTCTTTGGCCATGTGGCATATGAGTTGTTTCCGCTAGCGCAGCAGGGCTTTGCCATAATTGCCAGCAACTATCGCAAAGATGAGCAATATGGCGCAGATAATATTAATGAAGTAACGGCATTATTTAGCATCATTGAAAGTATTCCGGCACTTAAGGCAGATAAAGTCGGGGTTTATGGTGTTAGTCGCGGTGGACTAACCTCCTGGCAACTTGCCAAAGCGGTTCCGGAAAAAATTGCGGCCATAGCGACAGTGAACGGCGTTACAGACAGCAGGCTGTGGGCCGGCAATAGAGCAGGAATACAAAACAATATTTCTTTGGTTGATGGCTATAAAGATAACCCGGATGAGATATTTAACAGGTTGTCGCCGGTGAAATGGGTAGAGCAAATATCCGCAGCGCCAATACTGCTGCTGCACAGCAGGGATGATGAAACAGTCAATGTTATGCATTCCATCAGGTTTTCTGAACAGCTAATCAGCAACAACAGGTTTTTCAGAATGAAAATTTTTGAAGACGGCGACCACGATTTAGCCGGCCGCAAAGATGAAGCAAGAGACGAGCTGATCCAGTGGTTTTCGCGCTACATTAAGTAGTTTATTGCCGCTATTTTTGATGAAACGGCAGCAGTTGGTTAAGGAACGCTATGCGAATAACATTATTAGCTGTTTTGCTGCTTTTGTCGTTTAACGGCATGGCAAAAGACTGTGTTGTACTGCTGCATGGCCTGGCCCGCAGCGCCAGTGCGATGGATACCATGCAACAAGCGCTTAATGACGCCGGCTACCATAGCGTGAATGTTGATTACCCATCGCGTGAGCATGCCATCGAGGTGTTAGCGCCAATGGTGATACCGCCAGCCTTGGCGCAGTGCCGCGCAGAGCAAAGCCGTACTATTCATTTTGTTACCCATTCAATGGGCGGTATTTTGCTGCGCGAATATCTGCAGCACAATGTAATTACAGATTTAGGCCGGGTAGTGATGATGGGACCACCAAATCAGGGTAGCCAGGTAGTGGATAACCTAAAAAACGTACCGGGCTTTGAGGCGCTTAACGGCCCGGCCGGTATGCAACTGGGCACCGGTGAGCACGACATAGCCAAACAGCTGGGACCGGTCAGTTTTGAGCTGGGCGTTATTGCCGGTACCAGTTCTATCAACCTAATATTGTCAACGTTCCTGCCCAACCCGGATGATGGCAAGGTATCGGTTGAAAATACCAAAGTGCAAGGCATGTGTGCGCTGGTTACGGTAGAAGTATCGCATCCGTTTCTGATGAAGCGGCAACAGGTTATTGACCAGGTGCTGCACTTTTTGCGCAGCGGCAGCTTTTTTGGCGACAACGCGCAACAGTTTGCCTGCCCTGCGCAGTTAAAGCCAAAGCTAAGTTGATTCAAAACCTTGACCAGATTAGATTTTTAGCTAAATGTAACAGCACTATTTTCATGCAAATATAATCCGGTAAGTACTCTACACCATGAATATCCGCACAGCACGGCTGGAAATGACCCCGCTTACCAAAGACGACTGGCCATTGTTTCAAACGTTACACAACACAGAGCAAGTGATAGCACAATGTTTTGACCCAGTTCCCGACACAGTGTTGCAGCAGAAATTTCAGCAGCGTTTAGTGCCGTGGCATAAAGATGCTGACCATTGGCAATGTTTGGTGATACGACAACATGACACCGGCGAGGCTATTGGTGTTACCGGCATGTGTTTGTCGCAAGGCAGGGCAGAAGTGGGCTACTTACTGCTGCCGGCTTTTTATGGTCAGGGTTTTGGCACCGAATCGCTGCAAGCGCTTATTCAATGGGCCGTTACCACACAGGGTATTAACCACTTTAAAGCAGTGGTTACTGAGGGAAACGTAGCATCAGAGAGGGTGCTGCAAAAAGTGGGCTTTCAGCTGGTAGAAAAAGTGCCACAAGCGCACAGTATTGCCGGCAAAAGCTATGCAGATCATATTTACCATTTTGACGCGGTTTAATGCCATCCACCTACTAAGCGCCTAATCCCATCATGCCAAAAATTTGCTTACTTTCTGTTGCTTGCTAAGGTTAATTAAAAGTTAAGTTTAAGCGCGCAGCGATATACGCACGCTTACAAGAATTGCTTGTAACACAAGTTAATCTTGCAAAAAGTATCTTGAGGGATACAATGTGATAGTAAAGCAAATTAAAGCAACAGAGCAGTTCAGCAATTGGCTGGATGATTTAAAAGATATTCAAGGCAGAGCACGCATTCAGGCCCGAATTCAGCGCCTGGCTGCCGGTAACCCCGGTGTCTATCGCAATTTAAAATTCGGCGTATCTGAGCTGAAAGTTGATGTAGGGCCAGGTTACAGGGTGTATTACACGCAGCGGCACAACGTGATGATAATTCTGTTGTGTGGTGGTGATAAAGCAAGTCAACGTGCCGATATCGAACTTGCGTATCAACTGGTAAACACGCTTGAGGTGTAACATGAGTATAAAACTGCAAGATTACGATGTAGCAGAGCACCTGCGTACACCAGAGGAGATGGCAGCGTACCTTGAGGCGTCTATTGCCGAATGCGATGGTGATGCCAGCTTTGTTGCCAAAGCGTTGGGGGATATTGCCCGTGCGAAAGGCATGGCCACACTGGCGCGTGATACCGGCCTTGGTCGCGAGAGCTTATATAAAGCACTATCTGTTGATGGCAATCCGCAATTAAGCACAGTACTAAAAGTCGCCAAAGCACTTGGCTTGCAATTCAGTGTCAAGCCAGCGGCTTAAATTGTCATCGGGCAATGTGCGAGGTGTAGTATGAGTATCTTTAACAAGCTAAAGGATTCTCTGACCGAAGCGGTGGATATTAAACACGGGCGTAAGGCTCCAAGCCGGGTTACCCGCTATGAAGTGGCAGATGTTAAAACCCTGCGCGAAAGTTTAGCCATTACCCAGGCGCAGTTAGCCCAAGCGCTGGGTGCCAGTGTTGATACCATTAAAAGCTGGGAAAGCAAGCGCCGCAACCCAACCGGCTTGGCCGCCAAGGTACTGGCTACTATTCAAGACAACCCCGAGTTCTACCACCAATTGGCTGCACATTGATCTGAGCGGTGCACCAAACCACCGTAGGGGCGCATTTATTGCGCCCTTTGTATTTGCAGCAAATAAAGCCTTGACCAAGTTAAAATTTTCGGTAAATGTAACAACAAATTTAAGGTTAAATAACCTGTTTCCGCGGTGGTTGAGAGAGTCAGGCAAGACCCGACCCTGACTGTTTTCGAACAAAATTTAGGGAGTTAAATCTACAATGCTGAACACAATCTTTAAGAATTTATTCAGTAGTAACGCTATCGCTACTGCAAAAGCGAAAAAAGACATCGCTGATGAAGATGTATTAAAAGCTATGCTTACATCAGCTACGTTTAATTTCGATTTTAAAGACCCAGAGAATATTCAAGCAAAAATAGACACAATACGCAATTTAGACATGCTTTTGGCGAGCTATAGAGGTTCGATTGATTACAGCTGGCGGTGTTACATTAGTGGTTGTGAGTGGGCAGTATTTAAGAATGAACAAGAATGTAAAATAACAGCTCGTAAATTTGAGTGATGTAAACTTCCTGATGGATTCTCACGAATTTCTATGATTTTGTTATGGTTTGTTTAGTTTAAAGGTAATGTTGTTGTATTTATTTAAGCTAAATTTAGGACTATTCGATGGCTAAGGCACTTAAAACCAAATCTATGAGCCGTTTTGAATTACGGGTATGGCTCAAACGAGCGGTAAAAGTTGCTGTGGTCAGTATTTCATTGGCAGGAGGCGTTTCAGAGCTAAAAGCCCAATCTGATTCATTAACCTTATTGAAATCGGCTGCAGCGTCAAAAGTATTTTTTCCTAAAGGCCGGTATATAGTTGAATATTTACCTAACAGTGATATTAAGGAGGAGGTTGAGCAAGAGTTAGCTTTAATCAAAACGATTGTTGCGGTTTCGTATTCTGCTCGATTAAAAGTGAATGACGTGGATATTGGCGATACTGAAATTCTGAAAAAAATTATAGCTGATGAGGATTATTTTTTTCTCAGCCATAAAGATGAAAGAGTTTTATCTGTAGTTATTAAGCAGCCTGATTCACCAGATGATTTGGCCAATTTAGTAAAAAAATTACAAGAAAGTCGGATTACTTTCTTTAGTATTGAAAATGGTTCTGGATATATGCTCGATAATTATATATTTGGAGCGAAGCAGATGTGCAGTTAGATTGCAGGTTTGGCACAATACTGCAGAGATTAACTTTACTGCCACCATTCGCCTTTCCCTCACAGTCCTTGTATAATACGCGCCCTTGATACACTCTGGTGCTTAATTTATGTCCACTGTTGCTACTACCGTTTCCCGCAAATCTGCCCCTGTAGCACGTATGGCGCCTGAGCGTGATTTATTCAGCTACCCGAAATACTGGGCCGAATGCTATGGCACGGCGCCGTTTTTACCTATGTCGCGCGCCGAGATGGATAAACTTGGCTGGGACAGCTGCGATGTTATTTTGGTAGTAGGCGATGCATATGTTGACCACCCCAGCTTTGGTATGGCGGTAGTAGGGCGCATGTTAGAGGCCCAGGGCTACCGCGTGGGGCTTATTTGTCAGCCCGATTGGCACAGCAAAGACGACTTTATGCGCCTGGGTAAGCCAAACCTGTTTTATGGCGTGTCGGCTGGTAATATGGACTCGATGATTAACCGCTACACCGCCGATAAAAAGCTGCGCCACGACGATGCCTACACCGCCGGTGATATTGGCGGCAAGCGGCCGGACCGCGCGGTTACTGTGTATACCCAGCGCTGTAAAGAAGCCTATAAAGATGTGCCGGTAATTATCGGTGGCATTGAGGCCAGCCTGCGCCGTATTGCGCACTATGATTACTGGTCTGAAAAAGTGCGCCGTTCAGTAATCTTTGACGCCAAGGCCGATATTTTAATTTACGGTAATGCCGAGCGGCCATTGGTAGAAGTGGCGCACCGTATAGCTTCAGGCGTGCCCATCAGCGAAATTCAGGATGTACGCGGCACGGCGGTTATTCGTAAAGAGCCGCTGCCGGGTTGGCGTGGGGTGGATTCTACAGCGCTGGATAAAATCGGCAAAATAGACCCGATATCTAACCCTTATGGTGCCGATGATGTGGGCTGCAGCAGCTATTCTGAGTTTGCCAAAGCCGGTATTGACCTGACAAAACCGGCTGAAGTTGAAGCCAAGCCAATTTTAGTGCAGCCGCCACGGCAAAAACCGTGGGAGCAAACCTACGTTAAGCTGCCGGCCTTTGAGCAGGTAAGCGTAAATAAGCCGTTGTATGCCCATGCTTCGCGTATTTTGCACCAAGAAACTAACCCAGGTTGTGCCCGCGCCATTATGCAGCGCCATGGCGACAGGCATATTTGGGTCAACCCGCCGGCCTTTCCGCTTTCTACAGAAGAGATGGATTTAGTCTTTGGCTTGCCGTATCAGCGCGTGCCGCACCCGGTATATGGCAAAGAAAAGATCCCCGCATACGAGATGATTAAAACCTCGGTGAATATTATGCGTGGCTGCTTTGGTGGCTGCTCGTTCTGTTCGATTACCGAGCATGAAGGCCGTATTATTCAAAGCCGCTCGAAAGAGTCGATAATGCAGGAAATCAAGGATATTCGCGACAAAGTGCCGGGTTTTACCGGCGTGATATCCGATCTTGGCGGCCCAACGGCCAATATGTACCGCTTAAACTGTAAAAACCCCAAAGCCGAGCAAACTTGCCGCCGGCCTTCATGTGTTTACCCCACCATCTGCGAGCATATGGACACCGACCAAAGCCCGACGGTAGAGCTGTACCGCGAAGCGCGTACCTTGCCCGGTATTAAAAAGGTGTTGGTGGCCTCGGGCGTACGTTATGACCTGGCAGTAGAAGACCCTAACTATGTGCGCGAGCTGGTGCAGCACCATGTTGGCGGCTATTTAAAGATAGCGCCGGAGCATACCGAAAGCGGTCCGCTGTCGAAAATGATGAAGCCGGGCATGGGCGCCTATGACAAATTTAAAGAAATGTTCGACCGCTTTAGTAAAGAAGCCGGTAAAGAGCAATTCTTAATTCCGTATTTTATTGCTGCCCACCCGGGCACCACCGATCTGGACATGGTTAACCTGGCGCTATGGCTTAAAGAGCGCGATTTTAAACTGGACCAGGTACAAAACTTTTACCCCAGCCCAATGGCGAACGCGACTACCATTTACCACACGGAAATGAACTCGCTGAAAAACATTAACAAGGCCAATGACGAAGTCGTCGCCGTGCCCAAGGGCGAGCGTCAGCGCCGCTTGCATAAGGCGATACTGCGTTACCATGACCCGAAGGGCTGGCCGCAAATTCGCGAAGCCTTAATAAAGATGGGCTTAAAGCACTTAATTGGTCGCAGTAAAGGTTGTTTAGTGCCGGAAGAGGGCAAAGACGAGCAATTTAAAAAGCCGTTAAAAGGCGGCAAGCCGGCGCTAAGCCGCCATACCGGTTTAAACCCGGCGGCCAAAGCGATTGCCAGTCGTAGTGACAAAGACAAGCAGGGCAAAAAGCCAGCGCATGGTCAAAAGCCGTTTAGCGCCAATGGCAAACCAGCAGCAAAGGCCGGTGGTAAAAGTCATGGAGCTAAAACACCACAGCGGCCAAAAGGCTAATGCAGCGGCTGTTTTTCAGCCTTAAGTTCTCCACAGCGCAGCAACAGCAGTTGCTGCCGTATCAGCAGCAAGCGTTAACATTGTGCCCCGATGCCAAAGCGGTCGATAGCGACAACCTGCATTTAACGCTGTTTTTCTTAGGTCAGACAGATAGTGAGCAGCAACAGCGGCTGATTAGCGCGGCAGAGCAAATTAAACTGTCTCCCTTTAGCCTGACGCTGGACGCGCTGAGCTGCTTTGCCAAACCGAAAATTTTGTATCTGGCACCGTCGCAGCTACCCGATGCGCTGTTGCAACTGCAGCAGCGCGTGGCGCAATGTTGTAAGGCAGAAGGTTTTAGCGATATCCATGATAGCTACCGGCCACATATTACCCTGGCACGGCATGCCGTGTGTGATTCGGCATTGCTGCAGCCGGTGCTGCCGTTAACGCTGCGGGTTAGTGAGTTTGCACTGTATCAGTCAGCACAGTTTGACGGGCGCTTGCAGTATTTGCCGCTTTATAACTTTATGCTGATATAACAACTCTTTACCCTTAGGGGATTAAGAGTTTAAATACAAACTGCTATAGTTCATCGGTGATTAATTTTCGCCGCTTATACTCGGCCAACACACCCGAACAACGACACTCCAATAACAAGGATTGGTTATGCCTGCCTCTGCGTCATTTCTCAGTAAAATTTTCGGCTCGGTAAACTGGACCGCACCAGCTTGGTTACAACGGCTGCGGCAACACGCCAGGCAGCATCCGGCCGGTTTTTGGGGCAGCATAGCGCTACTGCTGTTGCTTAGCGGCGCGGCAGTGGGTGGCTATTATTATTACCAGCAGCTACCTAAACCGCTGAAAGTAATAGCAACAGTATACAGCCCCGACGTCGGCCATTATCAGGATGATGTGGAGCAGCCTACGCCGCTGCAGCTGCAGTTTAGCTATGATATGAGCGATCAGGCCGGGCGCATTGCGCCGCTGCCGCAGCTTTCGGCGGCGCGGCTGGATTTAATCGGCGAGGTATTAAGCGAGGGTGTAAGTATCAGCCCCGCCATTGCCGGTAAATGGTTGTGGCAGGATGACAATACCCTGACGTTTACCCCGGAGCAGGCCTGGCCTGCGGCAACAGCGTATCAGCTGACACTGGATAAACGCATTTTTGCCGCCGGTACTATGCTGGCCAAACAGCAATATCGTTTTGATACTGCGCCGTTAACGGCGGCCATTAACCGGTTGCGTTTTTATCAGCACCCTACTGAACAAACTACGCGGCAGATAGTGGCTACGTTAAATTTCAGCCATCCGGTAGCTATCGACAGCCTAAAAAATCAGCTGGCGATGACGATGCGGCCCGACGGCGGCGATGTGCGCAGCAAAGGTAATGCGCTGGAGTATACGCTAACCACAGATAAAACCGGCCGCGAGGTGTATGTGCAGTCGGCAGCGCTTAGCTTGCCTGAGCGCGAGCAATATTTAACCTTGCTGCTAAAAGCCGGCGTACAGGCGCAAGCCGGCAATGGCAAAACCACACAAGACAGCTCGCAGCAGCTGTTGGTGCCGGATAAAAGCAGCTTTTTAAAAGTAGAAGAGCTGCGTACTGACATTATCCGCGGCGCTGGACAACAGCTTGACCAAGAGCCGGAGCAAATGCTGCTGCTGAGTTTTACCGATCGAATCGACCGTACCGAGCTGAAAAATAAGCTGAAGCTGTATGTCTTACCCAAACACCCGCAGCGCAATTCGCACTATTGGGCGACCGGCGAGGTAAACAGCAGCGTATTGCAGCAAGCCAATTTACTCAGCTTTGAGCTGATGCCCACCGCAGAGCAGCATGACAGTGCCTTTAGCATTAAGCTGGATTTGCCGCCCGGCCAAAGCCTGTTTGTCAGTGTGCCCAAAGGGCTGAAGTCGGCCAGTGATTTTACCCTGGCTAATGAATACCGTGCTGTGGTGCAGGCGCCGGAATACCCGGTAGAGGCGCGGATAGTCGGTGAAGGCGCCATGTTAACCCTAAGTGGCGAGCAAACCGTGCAGTTGCTTAGCCGCGGGGTAAAAGGGGTACGGGTAAAACTGCATAAATTGCTGCCACAGCAGCTGAACCACTTTATCAGCCAAACCGGCGGCGATATCAGCCAACCGTACTTTTTTAACTATAACTTTGATGAAAGCAATATCGGCAGCCGGCATGAAAAAACCTTTAGCCTGGTCAACAGCCATGCCAAACAGGCCAATTACCTGGCACTGGAGCTAAAGCCTTACCTGGCTCAAGCCGGCATGGGGGTATTTTTTATTCAGCTATCCGAATTTGATCCCTCACGGCCAAAACGCGAAGGCCGCGAGCTGGATAAGCGCGTGATACTGGTAACCGATTTGGGCTTGCTGGTAAAACATAATGCCGACACCACGCAACAGGTGTTTGTGATGTCGGTAGCCGATGGCAAACCGGTGGTCGGGGCAAAGGTAGAATTACTCGGTAAAAACGGCGTGGCGGTGCAAAGCGGCACTACCGATGCTCAGGGCAGTGTTAAGCTGCCTAAAACCAATGGCCTGGTGCGTGAGCGTCAGCCGGTGGTTTATCTGGTTAGCCGTAGCCGTGATGGTGTGACAGACAGCAGCTTTATTCCGTACGACAGGTACAGCCGCCAGTTAGATTACTCCAAATTTAATACCAGTGGCCGTTATCAGGATGAGCAAAGCAGCAAGGCATTAAGTGCCTATATGTTCAGTGACCGCGGTATTTACCGCCCGGGCGAGCAGGTGCAACTGGCGGCTATTATCCGCCATAACGATTTATCGCTGGCAGAGCAAAAACTGCCGCTGAAAATTCAGGTGCAGGGCCCGCGCGGCAGTATCTTTTGGCAACAAAACTTTCGTTTAACCGGTCTGGGTATGCACAGCTTTAGCCTGGACACCCAACCACACAGCGATACCGGTAATTACCATGCCAATATCAGCCTGCTGGACAGCAAAGGCAATACCGCGCGGCATTTGGGCTCGGTCAGCTTTGCGGTGGAAGAATTTCAACCCGACACATTAAAAATAACCAGCCGTTTTAACCAACAGGGCGAAGGCTGGTTATCGCCACAGGATTTAGTGGCGCAGGTACAATTGGACAACTTATTCGGTACCCCGGCACAACAGCGCCGCGTAACCGCTAAATTTGAGCTGATCCCCGCGGCATTCAGCTTTAACGAATATAAAGACTATCGCTTTATCGCACCAAAAGACGGCCAACTTAACCGCAGTAGTGTGCGGCAAAACCTGGATGAGCAACAAACCGATGCCGACGGTAAAGCCAGCTTTAACCTGCCATTGGCACAATACAGCGGCGGCACTTACCGCTTAGTACTGACTACCGAAGGCTTTGACGGCGGTGGCGGAAAAAGCGTGCAAAGTATGCACAGTGCGCTGTTATCACCGCTAAATGCATTGGTGGGGGTAAAAAGCGATGGTGAGCTGGGTTATCTGAAAAAACAACAAAGCCGCAACCTGGACTTTATCGCCGTTAACCGCAGCTTAGCGCAGATAGCGCTGGATGAGTTAACACTGAAATTGGTAGAAAAGCGGCCGTTATCGAGCCTGGTAAAACAAAATGACGGCACTTATCAGTACCAGAGCATAGTGCAGGATATTGTGGTCAGTGAAGCGCCGTTCAGTATTGCCGCTGGCGGTACGGCGTATCAGGTACCCACCGCTGAAGCCGGTGATTTTGAGCTGAAACTGCTGCAGGGCGAACAACTGCTGGGCAGTGTGGCGTTTAGCGTAATAGGCACCGGTAATATCAGCGCCATGCTGGAAAAAAATGCATCCCTTAGCGTGCGGTTGGATAAAGCCGATTATAAAGCCGGTGAGCGTATCGAGCTGAATATTACCGCACCTTATACCGGCAGTGGTTTAATCAGCATTGAAACCGACAAAGTGCATGCGTTCAGTTGGTTTACTGCCGACACCACCAGCAGTATTCAGCATATAGTGCTGCCCGATGGTATTGAGGGCAATGCCTATATTAACGTCAGCTTTGTTCGTGGCAGCGAGTCTGATGCGCTGTTTGTCAGCCCGCTAAGCTATGCGGTAGTGCCGTTTAATATCGACCGCAGCAAGCGTGAGCTGGCCATCAGTCTGGTGGCGCCGCAGGAAGTGCGGCCGGGCAAAGCTTTTACCCTGGGGTATAAAACCGACCAGCCGGCCGATTTGTTGCTGTACGGGGTCGATGAGGGCATTTTACAGGTGGCCGGTTATCAGTTGCCGGACCCGTTATCGCACTATCTGCAAAAGCGCGCGCTGCAGGTGCGCAGCTTACAAATGCTGGATCTTATTCTGCCGGAATTCAGTGCACTTAAGCGCCAGTTAGCCGGGGTAGGCGGTGACAGCGAGCGCCGCGCCATGGCCGCGATGATGTTAGACAGTAATCTTAATCCTTTTGCCCGTCGCGCCGAACAGCCGGGGGTATTTTGGTTAGGCGTGGTAAAAGCCTCAAGCGAATTGGCGACGCAGCAGGTTACCGTACCGGCCAGCTTTAGCGGTAATTTAAAACTGATGGCGGTTGCGGTAAGTGCAGAAGCCTTATCGGCGGTAAGCCGTGATTTACGTGTGCGCGGTCCCTTTGTGTTAACGCCGGATGTCCTTACCAGTGCGGCGCCAGGTGATGAGTTTGATATCAGTGTGTCGGTAGCCAATGGCGTAAAAGGCTCGGGTAAAGATGCCGCCGTGACGGTAACACTAACCTTGCCTGACAGCCTCAGTGCAACAGGTGCGACGCAGCAGCGGCTTAATATCAGCGAAAACAGCGAACTAAGTGCCCGCTTCCGGGTAAAAGCCGGCGATGTACCCGGCGAAGCCAGCCTGAGTTTCAGTGCCCGTTATCAGCAGGGCGACCTGGTGGAAGAAGCCAGCCGCAGTATCAGCCTGAGCATTCGCCCGGCCAGCCATTATCACACCAGCCTGCAGGCCGGTTACGCCGACAAGGGCCCGGTGACGCTTGATACCCGTTATCCGCTGTATGCCGAATTTGCCCGGCAGCATGTTATTGCCTCGGCCAACCCGTTGGTGCTGGCAGAGAGCTTTACCGATTACCTCGCGCACTATCCGCACGGCTGTACCGAGCAGGTGGTGTCGCAGGTATTTCCCTGGATTGGTTTAGTGCAACAAAGTAGCTATCAGGCGCAGTGGCCGATGTTGAACGAGAAATTTGCCGTGTTAATCCAGAAGCTGGCAGAGCGCCAGCAAAGCGACGGCGGCTTTAGTTTTTGGCCGGGCGGTTACAGCAGTGCCGATTTCCCCAGTATTTATGTTATGCACTTCTTGTTGGCGGCACGCGAGCAGGGCCTGGCGGTGCCGGACTATATTTACAGCCAGGGGCTGGAATATCTGCGTAACGTAGCGCGGCAAAGCGGTGGTAATTTATACCAGGCGCGCTTGCGTGCTAATGCTATTTACCTGTTAACCCGCAGTGGTGAGGTAACGACCAATTATTTGGTTGAGTTACACGAGCGGCTGGAAAAACAACATAAACAAGCCTGGCAGGGCGATATTGCCGCCATTTATATCGCCGCCAGTTATCAGTTGCTGCAAAAGCCGGAGCTGGCACGGGGGTTATTATCCGGTTATCGCCTGGGTAAAACCTCAGCGCTGCAAAGCGGCTACCTGGCGCGTATCGCCACGCCATTACCGCCTTTTGCTAACCCGGCGTTTCAGTCACAGCTGAGCCTGGATGCGCAATATGTGTATTTACTGTCCAGCCATTTTGCTGAGCAGGCCAAATCGCTGAATGGTAAAGATATTCTTAACCTGTTACAGCCGGTGTTTAAAGGGCAGTACAACACTATTGCCTCGGCTTATACCGTACTGGCGCTGTCGGCCTATGGCCAACTGCAAACTGACGCCGGCGCCACGCCACCAGCGTTTTATCAGTTAGATGGCAAAGGTGCGCGTACGGCATTAACCCCGGCCGATAACGCCGGCGCTATACCACGCGCGGCTTTTAATACAGCGGCAGAGCAAATACTGATAGAGAGCCAACAGCAGCTGTTTTATGCGTTAAGTGAAGCCGGTTTTGCTAAAACGCCGCCGGCCAAAGCTGTAGCACAGCAGCTGGAAGTAGTGCGCGATTATCTGGATGCCGAAGGCAAGGTGGTTACTGCAGCGAAACAGGGGCAAGAGCTTACCGTGCGTTTGCGCCTGCGCAGTTTAACCGATAGCTGGCACAGCAATGTGGCGGTAGTGGATTTACTGCCGGCCGGTTTTGCGGTGGTGCACAGCTCGGTGCCACGTCAAAGCGGGATTTGGCGTGCCGACTATGTCGATATCCGCGAAGACAGAGTGGTGTATTACGCCGGCTTCGGCCCGCAAATGACCGAGCTGCGTTATCAGGTAAAAGTGACCGCAGCCGGCGACTTTGTGTTGCCAACCGTATCGGCGCAGTCGATGTATGATTTGTCGGTATATGCTAATACGGCGGCGGGGCGCTTTGTTGTAACTGCCGCCGGCACGCATTAACACGGACGGTACAGGCAGTGCGCATTAAAAAAGCCCTGTGCTGGCTGGTGTTACCGCCGGGCATTATGTTACTGGCGATGCTGCTTTTGCTGTGGCTGTCGGCAAAACCGCTGCTGTATGCGCACTATCAGCAAAGCAGTGCCTACTTTGCCGCAGACGGTAAGCTGCTAAGCCTGCGACTGGCACCAGATCAGCGCTACCGGCTGCGGGTGCCGCTGGCCGATATTGCTCCGGCACTGCAACAGGCCACATTATTATATGAAGACCGGCAGTTTTATCGTCATGTCGGTGTAGATATCAGCGCTGTTGGCCGGGCGTTCTGGCAAGGTGTAGTCAAAGGCGGCCGGCGTCAGGGCGCATCGACGTTAACGATGCAACTGGCACGGTTGCGTTTCGGGCTTAATACCGCCAGCGTTAGCGGTAAGTTACAGCAGCTGGCGTATGCGCTGTATCTGGAGCGGCATTTTAGTAAAGAACAGATCCTCGAAGCCTATTTTAACTATGCACCTTACGGCGGTAATATTGAAGGCGTTGCCGCCGCCAGCCTGATTTACTTTGGCAAAGAAGCGCAGCGCTTAACACTGGCCGAAGCCTTAGCACTGAGTGTTATTCCGCAAAACCCGAACCAACGCAGCCCGTTAAGCACACAAGGCGCGCAGCAACTGGAGCTGGCCCGCCAGCGTTTAACTGCGCTGTGGTTAGCAGAGTATTCACCGACAGCGCCGGGCTCTTCACAACCGGACTCTGCACAAACGGGCTCTTCACAACAGGAGCTGGCACAGCGGTTAAGCTTGCCGCTGAACTATTATCAGCGCACCGATTTAGCTTACACGGCACCGCATTTTATTAATCAGTTACAAGCGCAGGGCCTCAGCGGCGGCCGTTTTTATACCAGCCTGCAATACGGTTTGCAGCAGCAGATGCAACAAGGAGTTACAGCCTATTTGCGCCGCAATGCCGATAAAGGTTTCAGCAATGCCAGTGTATTGCTGGTAAAACGCAGCACTATGCAGGTGCAGGCCTGGATTGGTTCGGCCGACTTTTATAATGCCGCCATTGCCGGCCAGGTGGATGGTGTAACGGCACTGCGATCGCCGGGCTCAGCGCTAAAGCCGTTTGTTTATGCGCTTGCGCTACAGCAAGGCCTTATTCATCCGCAAAGCCTGTTAACGGATTTGCCGCGGCGCTATGGCAGCTTTAACCCGGAAAATTTTGACCGCCAGTTTGCCGGGCCGATAAGTGCCACTGAAGCATTGATTAACAGCCGCAATGTGCCGGCGGTGCAACTGCAGGCCGGCTTAAATAAGCCGGATTTTTACCACTGGTTAAAGCAGGCGCAGGTGCCGCTGCCACAAAATGCCGAACATTACGGCCTGGCACTGGTGCTGGGCGGCATGGAAATCAGCATGCAGCAGCTGGTACAGTTATATGCGATGTTGGCTAACGGCGGGGGCTGGCAAGCGCTGCAGTGGCAGGCTGAAACAGACGCCACATCTGCAACAAGGCAAACGTTATTAACGCCGGAAGCGGCATTTTTAACATTGGATATGCTGCGCCAACATGCTAAACCACAGGCCGGTTTACTGGGCGAGCTAACCGACAGCGCGCCGGTGGCATGGAAAACCGGCACTTCTTATGCGTTTCGCGATGCCTGGTCTGTCGCACTTAGCGGCGACTATGTGCTGGCGGTATGGTTGGGTAATTTTGACGGCAGCAGTAACCCTAATCTGGTGGGGCGCACTGCGGCCGGGCCGTTATTATTTGAGCTGTTAGCCCTGCTGCCGCGTGATAAAGCGGCAGAGCAGCGTTTATTCAGCGCCGCTGATAAGCTGAATCTGAAGCAGGTGGAGCTGTGTAGCCGCAGTGGCGAATTACCGAATAAATACTGCCCGCAAACCCGGCCCGGCTGGTTTATTCCCGGCGTATCACCGATTAAAGTGTCTGATGTGCATCGTGCGGTGCCGGTGTACGTCGATTCCGGTCTGCGCGCCTGCAGTCATCAGCCACCGGAGACTGAACTGAAAGTATTTGAGTTCTGGCCATCGGATATTGCCCGCGCTTATCAGTTGTCCGGTATTGTATTAACCCCGCCACCGCAATATCAGCACGCCTGCAGTGGCACGGCGTTGGCTGCACAGCAAGCGCCGCAAATTCGCTCGCCACAGCACAGCCTGACTTATCAGCTGGGCAAAAATGCTCAGCAACAAAAAATCGCCCTGCAAGCCAGCTTTGACGGCGCGGTAACCCGGGCACACTGGTTTATTGACAGCCGTTACCTCGGTGCCGTGGCGCCGGGTGAAACCTTATTCTGGCAGGGCGAAGCAGGGGAGTTTCAATTGCGGGTAGTGGATGATTTGGGCGGTGTAGCCAGTCAACGCTTACGTGTACAGTAGTGGATGGGTGCGTATAACCGCCAGCTGCGCTAGAATGGCGCCAATTTTTAACGGCCGGCGGATAATCTATGCACTGCGCCCATTTTGCAGCAAAGCGCTGCCTGTCTTGCCATTGGCTGGATAAACCCTATACGGTACAGCTAAATGAAAAGCAGCAACAGCTGGCAAGCTTACTGTCGCCGTTTAATCCGGCGCAGTTGCTTGAACCGGTAGCATCTGCTGAGGCTGGCTTTCGTTACAAAGCCAAGATGGTAGCACTGGGCACGGCAGACGAACCGGTGCTGGGCATTATTAATAGCCAGGCTGAAGTGGTCGACTTAAGCGATTGTCCTTTGTATCCAGCGGCGTTTGCGCCAGCCTTTGCCTTGTGTAAAGCCTTTATACAGCGGGCAACACTCACCCCTTACGATATTGCAGCCAGGCGCGGCGAGCTGAAGTTTATTCTGCTTAGCCAAAGCCGGCACAGTGGCCGTTTTATGCTGCGCTTTGTACTGCGCTCCAAAAATTGCCTGGCTTCAATTGAAAAACATTTGCCCTGGCTATTACAGCAATGGCCCGAATTGGAAGTGTGCTCAGTAAACCTACAGCCGTTGCCTGCAGCAGTGCTTGAAGGTGAAGAAGAAATTGTGCTGACGCCGCAAAGTTTACTTGCTGAGCAGTTAAATCAGGTACCACTATATTTAACACCGCAAAGTTTTTTTCAAACCCAGCCGGTGATGGCCGCCGCGCTCTACCAAACGGCAGCCGACTGGGCGGCACAGTTGCAACAGCAACAGGGCGATTTCAACCGGATTTGGGATCTGTTTTGCGGTGTCGGCGGCTTTGGTTTGCACCTGACTAAGCCGGCACAGCAGCTAACCGGTATTGAAATTGCGCCGGCTGCCATTGCCAGCGCACAGCGCTCTGCTAAAGATCTGGGGTTAAACAAGGTGCAGTTTCAGGCTCTGGACTCCGCCGCATTTGCCGCTGCTTCAGCGCAAGCACCTGATTTACTGGTGGTTAATCCGCCGCGGCGCGGTTTGGGTAAGCCGCTGTGTCAGGATATTGCGCGGCTGGCACCACGCTGGCTGCTGTATTCCAGCTGTAATGCGCAAACCCTGGCACAGGATTTAGCGATACTAACAGACTATAAGCTTTTGAAAGTACAGCTTTTCGATATGTTTGCTCACAGTAATCATTATGAAGTGCTGACATTACTGCAAAGGCGGGTTTAGCCCCGCAGTTGCATCCTGCATAGCACAGTATATACTGTATCAATATACAGTGATATTGGGTGTGTTATGTCGGCGTTACTTCAACAATTAGCCAGACGCCAGTTGGTATGGCATGGTAATAGCCAGCAGGCAGCGTATCAGGCGGTAAGCTCCGGCTACCCACAGCTGGATCAACAGCTGGCCGGCGGCTTTCCATCTACCGGCCTTATTGATATTCAAACTGACACCGGTATTGGCGAGCTGCGCCTGTTGCTGCCCTATTTACAGCAACAACAGCAGCATAGCGGCCGCTTGCTGGTATTTATCTCACCTCCGGCACAGCCTTGTGCCGATATGCTGGCCGCTGCCGGCATAGTGCTGTCGCAGTTAGTGATTATTACGCCTGAAACGGCCAAAGAAGCGTTGTGGGCAGCAGAGCAGTGCTTGCAAAGTGGCTGTTGCGCTGCGGTATTGTTGTGGCAGTTACCGCTGAAGCTGGCGCTGGCACGGCGTTTACAGCTGGCGGCAGAACAGGGCGCAGCCAGTCTGGTGCTGCTGCGCCGGGCGGCAGCTGGCCTGAGTCTGCCGGTAAATTTAAGCCTTGAGCTAAAACCGCACCAACATGGGCTGCAACTTAGCGTGCATAAACGCAAAGGTGGCTGGCCGGCAGCGGCATTTTTGCTGGATATGCAGCAGCACTGGCCGGCGCTGTATCCGGCGGTGGACAGCCCGGCTTTACCACAGCGTAAGGCCGGCTAAGATGGCGCTGTATCTGTATTTACATTTTCCATCTTTGCAATGCGACAGTTTAGCGGATGCCGAAACGGCCGGCTTGCCGGTAGCGGTAGTGGATGCACAGCATCGTATTGTGCAGTTAAACACAGCGGCCGCGCAGCAGGGCGTTAAATTAGATATGGGGCTGGCCAGCGCCGCAGCGCTATGCCATAAGTTGCACCTGTTGCCTTATCAGCAACAACAGCAACAGGCGGTATTAATGTCGATTGCACAGCAGCTGTATCAGCTAAGCGCTGATATTGCATTAGACGAGCCGGACGGCCTGTACTTACGCTTGTGTAATATGTTGCAGTTATATCAGGGCTTGGCTGGTTACCGCGCGGCGTTAATGGCTGCTCTGGCGCTATTGCCATATCAGTATTATTACGCCAGCGCCGCTACACCACTGGCGGCGAAATGTCTGGCGCTGCAGCGGCTTAATTTACTGACAGAGGACTGCACCGGCACAGACGCTGCCCTTAAACGCAGCCCGCTTAGCTTTACCGAACTGGAGCCGGATATCCAACAGCAGTTGCAACGTTTGGGTATTGCCAGCCTGGGGAACTTATTGGCGTTATCAACAGCAGAACTGGCGCGGCGCTTTGATAACCGTTTAGTCAGCTATCTTGGTCGTTTACGCGGTGAGTTTTTTCATGCGCTGGATTATATCCGGCCAGGGCCCGGCTTCAGCCGTTATCTGGAGCTGCTGTATGATATCAGTGATATGGCGGTGCTCAGTGCGCCGCTTAGCAAGTTGCTGCAGCAACTACAGCAACAGTTAGAGCGCAATAATACCTTGTGCCATCAACTGACACTGCGCTTGTATTGCCGTGACAGCGAGACAAAAAGCTACAGCGTCGGTTCGGCACAGGGTGAATACCGCGCGGCAAACTGGCTGAAATTGTGTCAGTTACAACTGGAAAGCCATCGCCTGACTGCGCCGGTATATGGCCTGCAGCTTGAGGTGACACAATTTGCACCACAGCAGGCGCAAAGTGACGACTTATTTCAACCACAGCAGGGCAATCTATCGGCTTTACAGCTGGTATCTTTGCTGCAGGCCAGGTTAGGCCGCAATGCGGTAAGTGGCCTTAGCCTGCAAAATCAGCATTTACCCGAGCAAGCCAGCGGCCGGCCGCTGCCATTATTGCAAACGAGATCTCTGGCCGGGGCTTTGTTGCAACGGCCGGCATTTATATTGCCACAGCCGCGGCCACTGCAAGAGGCGGTAGAAATCAGCAGCGGCCCCGAGCGCTTGTGTCCCGATGGCTGGCAACTGGCTGCCCAGCGTGATTATTTTATTGGCCGCAATAGCAAAGGCCAGTGGTTGTGGCTGTATCGCACTGTGCAGCAACAATGGTTTGTGCACGGTTGGTTTAGTTAGCCGCCTATGCGTTACGCTGAACTGTTTTGTCAAAGCCACTTTAGTTTCTTGCATGGCGCGTCCAGCCCGCAGGAGCTGGTACAACAAGCGGCAGAGCTGGGCTACAGCGCGCTGGCACTGACCGATGAATGCTCGGTAGCCGGTATAGTACGGGCCTACCGGCAGATTAACGAGCAAGCGCTGAATATTAAACTGATTGTCGGCAGTTATTTTAAGCTGGATAAGCTTGAACTGGTCTTACTGTGTCCGGATAAGGCGGCTTACGCCGAGCTGTGCCGCGTGATCAGTAACGCCAAGCGGCGCAGCACTAAGGGCGAATATTGCTTAACCGAATGGGATCTGATGTCGTTGCAGCACTGTCTGCTGCTGTGGTTACCCACCGGCGACAGCGACAGCGATACGCATTGGGCCAACTGGCTGCAAAAATATCATAGTGAGCGGCTGTGGCTGGCGCTGCGCCGTGAGCTTAGCCATAACGAAGCGGCTTTTAACCACTATTGCCGGCAGTTGGCTCAGCAGTATCAGCTAAAGGCCGTCGCCTGTGGTGCAGTGCTGATGCATAGCCCACAGCGCTTGGCGCTGCAGCACTGCATCACAGCCATTAAAGCCGGTAAAGCTATAGCCGAACTGGGGCGGCAGTTATTAAGTAATGCCGAGCGCGCACTGCGCCCGCTGGCTAAGCTGGAGAAACTGTTTAGCGCTGATTTACTGCAGCAAAGCTGTGTTATTGCCGCGCGCTGCACTTTTTCGCTGCAAGAGCTGAAATATCAATACCCCAGCGAGCTGGTGCCAGAGGGCGAAACTGCTGCCGGTTATCTGGCAAGGCTGGTCGTTGCCGGCAGTAGATTACGTTTTCCCGGCGGTGTACCTGCGCGGGTGCAGGCCATTATCGACAAAGAAATGGCGCTTATCACCGAGCTTAATTACGAATACTTTTTTCTCACCATTTATGATGTGGTGCAGTTTGCCAAAAGCCGCGGCATTTTGTATCAGGGCCGCGGCTCGGCGGCCAACTCGGTTGTGTGTTATTGCCTGGAAATAACCGCGGTAGACCCGGAGAAAATTCAGGTACTGTTTGAGCGGTTTTTATCGCGGGAGCGCAAAGAGCCGCCGGATATCGATGTCGACTTTGAGCACGAGCGGCGCGAAGAAGTGATCCAGTATCTGTATCAGAAATACGGCCGTGAACGCGCAGCGCTGGCCGCTACGGTCATTAGCTATCGCTTTAAAAGTGCGTTGCGTGATGTCGGTAAAGCGTTGGGGTTGCCGATTAGCCAGCTGGATTTTTTAGTGAAAAACATCCAGCGCCGCGACCCGGCACTAAGCTGGCAGCAGCAACTGGCTACGCTGGGGCTTAACAGCAATAGCCAAACCACACAGCAGCTTATTACGCTGGTGGAGCAACTGCGCGGCGCCCCGCGGCATTTATCGCAGCATGTCGGCGGCTTTGTGATTTCGCAAGGGCCCTTGTATGAGCTGGTGCCGGTAGAAAACGCCGCAATGGCCGACAGAACCGTGATCCAATGGGATAAAGATGATCTGGAAACGCTGGAGTTGCTAAAAGTGGATGTGTTGGCGCTTGGCATGCTTACCGCTATCCGCAAGTGTTTTACGCTACTGAAGCAACACGAACAGCAGGATTTAAGCATCGCCGGCATTAGCGCGCTGGGTGATGATACGGCGGTGTATCAGATGATCCAAAAAGCCGACACCGTCGGCCTGTTTCAAATTGAATCGCGAGCGCAAATGAGCATGTTGCCCCGGCTTAAACCGGCCTGTTACTACGATTTAGTGGTACAAATTGCCATAGTGCGGCCCGGGCCCATTCAGGGCGATATGGTGCACCCGTATTTAAAGCGCCGTGATGGCAAAGAAGCAGTGGACTATCCGTCTGAGGCGGTAAAAACGGTGCTGCAGCGCACCTTGGGCGTGCCGATATTTCAGGAGCAGGTTATCGCTCTGGCAATGGTGGCCGCCGGCTTTAGTAGTGGCGAGGCCGATCAGCTGCGCCGGGCTATGGCCAGCTGGAAGAAAACCGGCGAGTTGCTGCAATTTAAGCACAAACTGATTGATGGCATGCAAAGCCGCGGCTATGCGCTGGAGTTTGCTGAGCGTATTTATCAGCAAATTTGCGGCTTTGGTGAATACGGTTTTCCCGAGTCACATTCGGCCAGTTTTGCGGTGTTGGCTTATGTTTCAGCCTGGCTGAAATACTACTATCCGGCGGCCTTTTGTACCGCACTGCTTAACAGTTATCCAATGGGGTTTTACAGCCCGGCGCAGCTGCTGCAGGATGCCAGGCGCCATGGGGTTAGCGTGTTGCCGTTGTGTGTTAATCAGTCGCAGTGGGATCACAGCCTGCAACAGCAGGGCAAGGCTATCAGGCTGGGCCTAAGGCAGATAAAGGGCTTATCTTCGGCCGGGGCAGAGTTACTGCTGAAGCTGCGGCCGGCCGGCGGCTATCGTGATATACAACAACTGCGCCAAACCGGACTTAGCCGCAGCGACTTACAGGCGCTGGCCAGTGCCAATGCGCTGAGCAGTATCAGTGGCGATCGTTATAACAGTCGCTGGCAATTGCTGGATACGCAGCACAGCCTGCCGCTGTTTGCCACAGAGCCAGAGCCGTTATCAAAGGTGGCACAGGTAGCACAGACGGCGCCGGCTTATTTAACGCCACCGGGTAAAGTAGAAGAAATGCTGGAGGACTACGCCGCCACCGGCCTTACGCTGTCAAGCCATCCGTTGGCACTGCTGCGCCAGGCCGGCAAATTACCGCGCAGCGTGCCGGTGGAAGAGCTGCATCGGGTGCGGCATAACAGCCCGGTGCGGGTAAGCGGCCTGGTAACGTTGCGCCAAAGGCCGGGCACCGCTGCGGGCGTAACCTTTATGTCGCTGGAAGATGAAACCGGCACGGCCAATGTGTTGGTGTGGCTGGCCACAGCGCAGGCGCAGCAAAAGAGCTTTTTAACCGCCACTATTTTACAGGTAGACGGTATTTTGCAGCGCGAGGGTGAGGTAACCCATATTATCGCCGGCAAGCTGGTTGACTTATCCGCGCTTTTAGCTGAACTTAGGCTGTCGTCACGCGATTTTCATTAACGGGAACTGCTATGTTATTGCAAGCTTCACAAAGCCTGGTACTACTGATTGATATGCAGCAAAAGCTGGCACCGGCTATTTTTGACTGCAAAGAAGTGGAGCAGGCCGCAGCCTGGGTGCTGCAGGTGGCATTGCAACTGGAAGTGCCGGTGTGGGCCACCGAGCAATACCCGCAAGGTATAGGTGCGACCTTGCCGGCGCTGGCAGAGTTGATACCCGAAACACAGGTGCTGCAAAAAATGCATTTTAGTGCGCTTAAAGAGCCGCATATTGCCAGCAGCCTTGCCTGTACTGAACGTAAGCAGATAGTGGTGCTGGGCACCGAAGCCCATGTTTGTGTGCTGCAGTCGGTCATGGACTTATTGGCGCTGGGCTATCAGGTATTTGTGGTAGTGGAAGCCGTGGGCTCGCGCACTGAGCAAAATAAACAACTGGCCTTAAACCGTATGCAGCAGGCTGGTGCACAAGTTATCAGTAAAGAAATGCTGGCGTTTGAATGGCTGCAGTGTTGCGGCACTGATACCTTCCGCCAGATCAGCAAAGGCTGGATCCGCTAATGCGCTGCTGGCTACTGTTACTTTTGGCGCTGCCACTGCAGGCCGATACGCTGATTGACCAGCAATTGCCGGATTTTTATCAGCAACTGCTACCACAAACATTCTATCCGCTGAGTTGGCAACCAGAGCACTTTAACGATATTCAGCATTGGCGGGCACAGGGCCGGGCAGCGCTACGCGAAGCTTTGTTATGGCCGGATGAGCCGGTTGAATTTGCCGCAGAACTGCTTAAAACCGAAGCGCGCGACGGCTACAGTGCCCAGCTCTGGTCCGTACAGCTAACCAAACAAAGCCGGGTGCAGCTGATGCTGTTGCAACCTGATACTGCTAAGCCTGCCCCAGCGGTATTGCTGCTGCATGATCATGGGGCCCGCTTTGATATTGGCAAAGAAAAATGGATCCAGCCGTTTGCAACTGACGAGCGCTTGCCTTCGGCGCAGCAGTGGGCCGCCAAATACTTCAGCGGTAACTTTGTCGGCGATGCACTGGCCAAGCAAGGCTATCTGGTGCTGGCGGCCGATACCTTTGGTTGGAGCGATCGCGGACCGGTAGAATTTAACGCCCAGCAGGCGCTGGCCGGCAATATGTTTATGCTGGGCCGTTCACTGGCCGGTATGGCCGCTTATGAAGATTTACGTTTGGTACAGTATTTAAAGCAGCTGCCACAGGCCGACAGCAGCCGGCTGGCGGTACTGGGTTTTTCGATGGGGGCATTTCGCGCCTGGCAACTGGCGGCATTAACCGACGATATTAAGGCCGGGGTAGCGATAGCCTGGTTGAATAGCTACCGGCATTTAATTACGCCTGGCAATAATATCCTCAAAGGTCAGTCAGCGTTTTATATGTTGCACCCGGGCTTAGCTGCCAAGCTTGATATCCCCGACATAGCGGCGCTGGCAGTCCCCAAAGCGATGCTGTTTATTAACGGCGGCAAAGACAAGTTAATGCCCAAGGCCGGGGTAGACTATGCCTATGCGCAACTGGCAACAGTGTGGCAGGCGCATGACGCAGCCGATAAGCTGACGACGACACTGTATCCGCACTACGGTCATGAGTTTAACGCAGTGCAGCAACAGCAGGTGTTTAACTGGTTAGCGGCTCAATTGGCGCTAAGGGACTGATCCAGCAACAGTGCCAGTCGCACAGCGGCTTGCTGTAAGCGTTGCTCTACTATCGCCTGATAACGTTGCACATAGTTGTCGTCAATTAACATGCCGGGTGTATAACCCTGATAAATCTGCAGTGTCAGCGCAGCCGATTCATTAGCCCAGCTAAGTACATCGCCTTGCCGCCAGGCTGAAAGCTGCTTAGCACTGATACGGTTAAACAGCGCAGCGGCTTTACTGGCATCGGTTTCATAGCCCAGCTGTTTTAGCAGCGCAAAATCCCACACGCCGTGCAGGTTATTCGGTAAGCCATAAAAATACACTGCCGTGCGGTTGCCGCCTAAATCATCGGCATAGCTGACATGTAACGGCTGGTGTAAATCGGCAATAAAATGTGCCAGAAACAGCAAGGCCTGCCAATCGTCACGGTGTTGCGTTAAACGCTGCTGCATATCGGCAATGCCGGATAAAATACAGCCGTGCGCCGGGCAATCTGCTGCGCTTAGCTGCTGTTTATCGCGCGGGAAATTAACGAAATGCAGCACTGAAGCATGGCTAAACGCCGGGTCGGCGCGCATTTCATCGGCCCAGCTGCAGCTTTGGCTAAAATGCGGGTATGGTGTTTTAGCAATTAGCGCGTCTAACCGCTGTTGTGTGTTGTCGCTGACCAATTGATAGGCTATATCACACACCAGTTGATGGCCGGTTTTGCTAAAAGCGTACAGCGGTTGACTTAACAGCAGTAAGGCTACAGCGATAACAATACGCATAGCTTACTCCGGTACCAGTTGATGCACCTGAAATTCACCTTCGGCACTTAACAGTGGAGCCAGTTCATTAAGTGCTTCACGCATATCATTCGCAAGGGTGTAAGGCGGGTTAATCACTAACATGCCGCTGCCGGTCATGCCAAAGCCGCTGCTGTCCGGCTGCGGGCAATATTCAATGCGCAGTTGATCTTTAATGCCGGTGGCGACAATGGCGTTGATAAAAGCCTCTACTGCAGCACGCTCAATAACCGGATACCAGATAGCGTAAGTGGCTTGCGGAAAACGCTGATAAGCGCTTTGTAAGCCGGCAACCACATCCTGGTATTCGGTTTTCAGCTCATACGGCGGATCGATTAATACCAGACCGCGTTTATGCAGCGGTGGCAGCATGGCTTTAAAACCGGCCCAGGCATCCATATGCTCTATCCGGCTGTGGCGCCGGCGGGCAAACTGGCTGGCCAGAATAGGGTAGTCGGTCGGGTGCAGCTCGGTGGCCTGAATGCTGTCGCCCGCGCGCAGCAGCATGGCGGCAATTTTCGGTGAGCCCGGGTAAAACGCCAGCTCGCCATCGGGGTTCAGCTGTTTTATCAGCGCGATATAGTGCGCCAGTGCCGGGCTTGTCGCCTGATACTGCCACAGTTTGCCGATACCGCCCTGATACTCGCCGGTTTTTTGCGCCTGTTCGGCCAGCAAACTGTATAAGCCGGCACCGGCATGGCTGTCGTGGTAACAAAAGGGTTTATCTTTTTGCAGCAGGTAATCAACAATAGCAACCTGTACCAGATGTTTAACCACATCGGCATGGTTTCCGGCATGATAACTGTGGCGATAACTGAGCATAAACAAGGCCTGTAGCGGCAAATTTAAAGGCCGTCAGCATACTGCGCACGCAGAAAAATACAAGTATTGTTGCCGCGCAGCTGCTAAAATCCGCCGCATTATTGATTTATCACGCCAAGCGGCGCACGCAGGATTTTCTATGTCACAACACAAGCCCAAAGGCGGCAAAGCGGCCAACCCATTGCACAAGCCGTGGACTAAAACCGATAAGGCCGCAGCTGGTAAACCAGACCGTAATAATAGAGCTGCAAAACCTCAGACAGCGAAAGCAGTAAAGTCGGTGCAGAACGATGAAATCAAAGTATACAGTGCCAACGCTTGCCGGGTGTTGTTTGAACAGCGGCCTGATGCTGTGATCCGGCTTTATGTATCGGACAAAATGGCGGCTAAGTTTGCTGACGTGATGAAGTATTTAGCCGCGGCGAAAAAAGCCTATCACATTGTCGACGAGGCGGAATTGGAGAAGGTTTCTGCCAGTACCCATCATGGTGGCGTGGTAATGCTGGTTAAACGTAAACCGATACAATCTCTGGCGCAGTATCTGCAACAGAAAGGGCTTAAAAAAGACTGCCTGATGGCTTTCGATGGCGTCTCAAATGCACACAATTTGGGTGCCATAACCCGCAGCTGCGCGCATTTTGGTGTTGGCGGCATTATTATGAAACAGCCTGAGCTGCTGCAATCCGGCGCCGCGCTGCGCACCGCTGAGGGCGGTGGTGAGTTTGTCGATGGCTTAAGCTGCGATAACCTGCCGCTGGCATTACTGCTGTGCAAAGAAGCCGGCTATACGCTTATTACCACCTCCAGCCATGGTGGCAGCTCGTTGTATAACACGGTATTGCCGGCCAAAGTGGTGGTGGTGTTTGGCGAAGAGATGTTTGGCGTGTCGCAAAACGTGGCCAAAAGCGCCGATATTGCACTGCAAATACCGGGCTCCGGCAAGGTGGAATCGCTGAACGTTAGCGTAGCTGCCAGCCTGATTTTAGGCGAATGGTACCGCCAGCAGTTATAACGATTAAGACATTAGCGGCTAAAAGGCACTAAACTGCTGTTTTAGCTGCTGTGCCTGACGCCGGCTGACATCTACCTGCTGGCCGTCTTGCAACACGGCAATTAAACCACCGTCGGCTATTGCCGGCTCAATCTGGCTGATGGCGCTGATGCGTACTATATCGGCGCGGCTGGCTTTGAAAAACAGTGCCGGGTCGAGCTTTTGTTCAATCTTCGCCAGTGAGCTGTGAATAAAGCTTTTGCCATAGGGGGTATATACCGCCGCATGGTTACCGATGCTTTCAAAGCGGCTGATTTCGTTTAGCTTTACCACACGCTGGCTGTCACCAAATTTAAGTAAGATACCGTGTTGCGCTGCCAGATAATGCACACTGGCGCCGTCGCTTGGCGACCGCAGTTTTTGCAGCGCTTTAGCCAACCGCTCCGGTGCTATCGGTTTTAACAGATAATCTACTGCGTTTAGCTCAAACGCATCTAAAGCAAAGCTGTTAAAGGCGGTGCAAAAGATAAACTGCGTGCCGGCGGGAATATGCTCTGCCAGTTGTAGCCCGGTTAGACCCGGCATTTGGATATCAAGAAACACCAAATCAATTTTGCTGTGAGCCAGCTGCTGCAGAGCCTCTTCGCCACTTTGTGCTTCGGCGACGATACTACATTGCGGATGCGCTTTTAGCAGGCGTTTTAATTCGCTGCGGGCTAAACGTTCGTCATCTACCAGCAGGCAGTTATACATGTTGAAACTCCAGCTGTACGCTAAATTGAGTGCTGTTTTGTGTCAGTTTTAGCCTGGCATTGTTGCCGTACATCAATTGCAGCCGGCTGCGTAAATTTGCTAAGCCGGTGGCCGTACCGGCCTGAGCCGTATTGGCTTGTACGCTGTTGGTTACCGTTAACTGCCAACCATCATCCACAGCGGCAGCGCTGATGTGCAATTGCCCGGCACCAACATTAGGTGCTATACCATGCTTAACCGCGTTTTCAACCAGCGTAAGCAGGCTTAGCGTGGGTAGCGGGTTTTGCCATACGTCATCAGCTATAGCACAGCTAAATTGCAGCCGCTGCTCCAACCGTACCTGTTCAATGGCCAGATATTGCTCTGTTAGCTGCCACTCTTGATGCAGCGTAGATTCCGGCTGTAAATGCGCCTGCAGGTGAAAGCGGAATAATTCTGATAAGCGCGTTACGGTATCAGCAGCTTTATGCTGATCTTCAAAAATCAGCGCACGGATACTGTTAAAAGCATTAAATAAAAAGTGCGGGCTAAGCTGGTTCGTAAGCTGTTGCAACTGGGCTTGCTGCATTTGCTGTTGTAATGCTTTACGCGTCTGGCGGCTTTGCCAGGCAATATAACCGGCGCCCCATACCAGATACATCACACTAAACGAGGTTATCAGTGCCACCAACATAAAGCTGGTGCTAAAGTTCATTTGTAATGGCGTATCGCTCTTGTCGGTTATTACGTTTACCTTGCTCATATCGGTATCTTTCAGCACTTCAATGCTGGATAGATAATAGGAAATAATGGTTTGAGCTATTGCCGCCACCAGCAACAGTAAAACAAATACTGACCAGCGCTTTAGCGTGGTGATACTGTCAGCTTTTAGTACCGGACGCAGCAACACATGGCTTAGCAACACAAAACAGGCGGCTTCAATGCTGTATTTTACTAAAAACAGCCAATATAAGCGCGGTTGCTCCGGCGTTAGCAAGGGCAGGGTGTAGGCCATAAAATAGCCGGCATAAATCAACATGGTGAACAGTTGCGCCCATAAATAGGCGCCGCTGCAACTGTTTGCTGCGATGCTGCGGCGAAATGTGTTTAGTATTGTCATAGCTGCTGTCGTAATACCCGCGCAAGCAAAAAACTGATTAAACACAGTGTACTATCTATTGGCTTGTTTGTTCAGCCGGTTTCTTCTGTTTGCCGGTAAAGGCCCAAACAATCAGTGCCATCCAGGCTATCAGGGAGAAGCCGGCCGGGATATTAGCCAGAAATATCTTGCCCAGATGCCGGCGGTTACAAAAGCCGGCAATAATGCTGGGTAAAAAATAAATCGCCAGAAACGCGGGGATAAAGGCGACCCAGAGTAGCGGGTTCATTTGACTTAATTGGTGAAAAAACTCGGTTTGTTCAAACATGGTGCTGTCCTGTTGTTAGTGATGACCGTGACAATATAGGCGTAAGTTTCAAGGTGCAGCGGTTAAAAGTGAGTAACGGTCTTAAACGGTGACGAGCGGTGCAAAAGCTGTAGATTTTGTCAGGTATTTATCAGTAAAGCGTAACGGAATTTCCCATTTTGTTGCTGGTTATTCTGCAAGCGCCTGCCAGGCTATATAACACTGCCGGGCTGGTGCTGATGTACCGTCTGTAGTAGCTGTGGTTAACAGCCGGCGATTTAGTAGTCGGCGGCAACCGAAAAGCCTTAACAGAGTAGGTACAGCTAGCAGGGAGAGAGTCATGCCAAATTTGGTACAGGAACTCAATAGTTTAGACTTCAGTGTCTATATCGGTGGCCCGTTGCAGGCGGCGGTGCAGGCCCAACACGCGGCGTCAATGTCGCAGGTGAGCTTTATTCAGGCGGTAGGGTTTGAAGATAACGGCGGCAGCAAAGCCTTACGTTATGTAGACTTTGACTTTACCAAGTCAACACCGAACCCGCATGTTGGTAAGACCGCACAGCAATTAACCGACGAAGGTTTGCCGCCCGGCACCGATGTCAGCAGTAACTTTATCTCAACTGAAGTGTCGATAAAGGTACCGTTTTTAACCATGCTGACGATACCGGCGCTTAGAATTGAAGAAATTACTATCGATTTTAACGCCAAGCTTACCTCGACCGAAACCTCAAATGTATCCAGCGAGTTTGCTGCCAGCGCCGAGCTGGGTATTAACTATAAAATTGTTAATTTCAAAGCTTCGGCGTCGTATAAGCGTTCGTCGACCCGCGGGGTAAGTGTAGAGAAAACCTATAACCTCGGCGTTAAGGTAACGGCACTGAATGACGAAATTCCGGCGGGGTTAGACCGGATCCTGACGATGCTGGAAGACAGTATTGTCAGTGCCTGATTGGCGTTAGCACAGGTTTGGGCCGGTGGCGCTGCTGCCGGCCTTTTTAACAGGGATATCAGCATGCCGAATTTAAACGAATACCTGGGCAGCATTATCAGCAGTATTACCAACGCCAGAGTTATGGCGGATATTCAAACGGTAAAAGTGGCTGAAGAGTATGCCAAACATGACTTACTGAAACATTTCGCTGTACCGCATATGCGTGTAGGTGATGTTGAGCTTACCATTCCCGTGGCACTGGATGTGTTGACAGAAAAAACCGAAACTCAGTATCAACCGATTGATAATACTAAATTTAATAGTCTGATGTACAAAGAGCTGACTAACAGCCTGGGCCGCACCAGTTTGCCGGCCAAAGCGTCTAAGGCGTTACGTGCGGCACTCACTGAGCAAACACATAATCTGGAGCAATCGCTGCGCATTAAGCAAGATATGGCACCGGTTGAGGAATACAGCCAACTGGCGGTGCGCCAATTAGTGCAACTGGCAGAGGAGTATCAGCTGCTAAGTCGTGAAAGCCTGCCGAAGCTTAATATAGAACAGATAACGTCCAGAGTAATGGCGGCTGCGACACAGGAAATTAAGGTGCTGAGCCAACGTAAGGTAATAGAGAATTTAAATGTGATTGCCGAGTCGCATAAGCTGCGCGAAGAAAAACCGGAGAACATTATTTATATCAAGCTGAAAATCTCTGAAGACGGCATGGAGTGGCAGCAGATGGAAAGCAGCAGCGGTGAAATCAGCCGCCGGTTATTACCGGAATAGCCGCCATGCAAAAGTCGACTGTCCATTTGGTTAAAGCGCTAACTGACTTGCTGTTGCAGTTTCCGTCATTGGTAACCGGGTTTGAGCGCAAGCAGCCGCAGGCGTTGGTAGCATTGCAAAGTTGGATTGCCACAGCTGAACAACTGCTGAGTAGTTACGGCTTGGTGGCCAGTGCTGAATTGGCCGGATTGCGCAGCAAACTCACCGCACCGGTGCACCGTGATGAGCATCGAGGTCAATTACGTAAACAGCAACTACGCGAAGCGGTAGAGATGTTGTATCCGTTGCAACAATGCCTGCAGCAAACGCTGACGCCGTATCAGCAAAAGCTGCAGCAGAGCGCTGAGTTGATACGGCATTTGCTCAGCGTGATTAGCCAGAGCGGGGCGCTGCATTATGATGCTGCGGCAGGTTTTGACAGCTTTGTGCAGCAATTGTGGCAATTAATTGGCCGGCATGAGCAGCTAAAGGCCGGTGCGGTGCAGCTGCGCAGCTGGTTATCGCAGCAGGACATTACACTGCTGCTGGCGCAAGAGGTTAATCCGGCAGATTTTCCGTAACGGCGTCAGGTTTGTTTTGGCTGATAAATAAAAAGCGTGGCAGTATCTCGCCGGCTATTTCCACGTTTTCAGTAAACATCTCAAGCGGCCTGGCCCAAAGGCCAAAATCGCCGTACAGCGCGCGGTAAATTACTAACCATTGTTCGGTTTCGCTGTGGCGGGCACAGTCAATTACCTGATAATAGGCCCCTTTGTAGTGCTGATAGTAGCCAGGCTCAAGGGGGGGCTTAAGTGCGTTGTTCATACCAGCTCTCAAAGATAATTTTTGCCGATAAACTGTCTACTTTATCTTTCGCCAGGTTACGATAGCCACCTTCGGCAAACAGCATACTGCGTGCTTCTGTGGTGGTCAGGCGCTCGTCGTGTAACTCTACCGGTAAGCCAAAGCGGCCGTGCAGACGGTTAGCAAATTTACGTGTACGCACAGTAAACGGCTGCTCGGTGCCATCCATATTCAGCGGCAGGCCTACCAGCAATAACTGCGGCTGCCATTCGCTAATCAGTTTTTCCAGTTGGGTCCAGTCGGGCGTGCCGTCCTGTGCTTTTAACGCGCTTAGCAGTGAGGCGGTGCCGGTAAGTTCCTGACCTACCGCCACGCCGATGCTTTTGGTACCGTAATCAAAGGTTAAAATGGTGCGACTCATTAAGCGTGACCGGCTTCATTTGTTAGCTGCCACGGCTTAATGCCAATTTTTGCGGTGGCACTTTGCCATTTTTCGGCATGGCTTAAATCAAAAATAATACCGCTGTCGGCCGGAATAATTAACCAGGCGTTGTCGGCGATTTCCTGCTCTAACTGGCCGGCGGTCCAGCCGGCATAACCCAGCGCCAGAATAAATTTTTCCGGGGCGTTATTAGTGGTTAAATCAAACAAAATGTCTTTTGAGGTGGTAACCATCAGCTCGTCGTTCAGCCGCATACTGCTGCTGTAGCCTTCTTTGGCAGTGTGCAGCACAAAGCCTCTGTCATGCTGTACCGGGCCGCCGGCACAAACGTGTGCGGTAGCGGCAGAGCTTGTGGCATCAAATTCAATCTGCAGCTGTTGCAGCAAATCGGCTACTTTTACTTCCAGCGGGTGGTTAATAACAATGCCCATTGCCCCTTCATCATTATGCTCACAAATATAGGCAACACTGCGTTTAAACAGCGGATCATCTAACGACGGCATAGCAATTAAAAAATGATTCTGAAAATTCTGCATAGTGACCTCGTTACAACGTGGTTGTCACTGGCGTGCTGCCAGCAGCTGCTCAATTTCATCAAATAACAAACCGGTGATGCTGATTGGAAACGCCGCTTCAATTTCGCGGATACAAGTTGGGCTGGTAACGTTTATTTCGGTTAGCTTGTCGCCGATGACATCCAGGCCGACAAAAATTAACCCTTTGGCTTTTAGTGTTGGTGCTACCGCATTGGCAATGGCCAGGTCAGACTCTGACAAGGGTCTGGCTTCACCACGGCCGCCGGCTGCCAGGTTGCCGCGGGTTTCGCCGCTGGCCGGTATGCGTGCTAAACAGTATGGCACGGGTTTACCGTTTACCACCAGAATTCGTTTATCACCGTCACTGATTTGTGGGATAAAGCGCTGCGCCATCGCATAGCGGCTGCCATGTTCAGTCAGCGTTTCAATAATAACACTGACATTGGCATCACCCGGCTTTAAGCGAAAAATAGAAGCGCCACCCATGCCATCCAGCGGCTTTAAGATCACATCTTGCTCGGCCTGGTAAAAAGCTTTTAAGCGTTTGGCATCGCGGCTAACCAGGGTTTTCGGCGTATGTTGGCTAAACCAGCTGGTGTACAGCTTTTCGTTGGCATCGCGCAGGCTCTGCGGTTTATTAACAATTAAGGTACCTTCATCTTCTGCCCGCTCCAGCATGTAGGTGGCATAGATGTATTCGGTATCAAACGGCGGATCTTTACGCATTAAGATCACATCCAGCTCGCTGAGGGCGATGTCCTGTTCGCTACCAAACTGATACCAAGCGGCCGGATCTTCCTGCACTGTCAATAATTTAGTTGCCGCACGGGCCTGGCCCTCAAGTAAATATAAGTCGGCCATTTCCATATAGTGGATTTGGTAACCGCGCTGCTGTGCTTGCAACAACATGGCAAAGCTGGAGTCTTTTTTGATATTGATAGCCGATATCGGATCCATCACTATGCCAAGCTTAACGGGTTTACTCATCTTGTGTCCTCAGGCCAGATCGCCAAATTGCAGTTGTAATGCGCTGATTGCGGTAAGTGCTGCGGTTTCGGTGCGCAGTACCCGTGGCCCCAACTGAATGCCGTTAAAACCGGCCGCTGTGGTGTGTGCCATTTCCTGTTCACTAAAGCCGCCTTCAGGGCCTATTACTAACCGGATATCAGAGTTGGGTATAAGCGTCTTAATGGTGTCTTTAGCCCAAGGATGCAAGGTTAATTTTAATTCTTTTGTGTCTTGCGCCAGCCAGCTATCGAGTGAAACAGCCGGGTGTACAACAGGCACCACACTACGGCCACTTTGCTCACAGGCACTGATGGCTATTTTTTGCCATTGCTCGTTACGTTTAGCCAAACGTTCGCCGTCCAGCTTTACGCCGCAGCGCTCGGTAAATAACGGCGTAATTTCAGTCACACCCAGCTCTACCGCTTTTTGAATGGCAAAATCCATTCTGTCACCGCGTGATATACCCTGGCCCAGATGAATTTTCAGTGGTGATTCAACCGGGTTTGGCTGTTGTGCGCCGGCAATCACATAAACCCGTTTTTTATCGCTGCTGCTGATACGGGCAGGGTAGTTAAAGCCATCGCCGTTAAACAACACAAGTTCACTGCCAACAGGCATACGTAGTACACGCCCTACATGGTTGGCGGCATCATCATTAAGGGCAAACTCGTGGTTAAGTGCAATAGCACCGTGGTGATAAATTCTTGGAATACGCATACAAACTTCTGCAACTGAATAATGCCGTTATGGTAGCAGGCGGCAAAGGCAAGCGACAGAAAAAACAAACCCTGCCGTAGCAGGGTTGTTGTTATTTAAACCAGACTTAATTGCTGGCAGGGTAGCTGTAGCTTGAACCGACACCCAGTGGAATATCCAGCGCCCAGAAACCAAGCAGGAAGGCTGTCCACAATACCAACATAGCAATGGAATAAGGCAACATCAGCGCGATCAGCGTACCAATACCGGTAGACTTGACGTACTTTTGACAGAACACCACGATCAGCGGGAAGTACGGCAGCAGCGGCGTAATAATATTGGTAGAAGAGTCACCTACACGGTAAGCCGCTTGGGTTAAGTCGGGTGATACGCCAAGCTGCATCAGCATAGGTACCATAATGGCGCCAATCAGCGCCCATTTAGCTGACGCTGAGCCAACTAACAGGTTAACAAAGCCGGATAAAAACACGATACCAATTAAAGTAAATCCCATAGGGAAGGCCATTTCCTGCAGCCAGTTAGCGCCTTTAATGGCAAGCAAAGCGCCCAGGTTAGACTGGCCGAAAGCATAGATAAACTGAGCACAGAAAAACGCCATGACAATGTAGTAGCCCATGCCGCTCATGGCTTTGCTCATGCCCTTGATAATATCGCGATGGTTTTGGGCATTACCGGACACATAGCCGTATACCACGCCCGGAATTAAAAAGAACACAAAGATAATGCTGACAATAGATTGCATTAACGGCGCGGCGAAAACCAGCAGGTTGCTTTGACCTTCTGCTAATACTGTACCGGCAGGTGCACGCCAGGCTGAGGTTTCCGGCAAGGCCGACACAATTAACAGTACTATGCTTAACAGCATAGAAAAGCTGGCCCAACGCAGACCTTTACGCTCGTTCGGCTTTAAGTCATCCATTTTTGGCATATCAGCCGGATCGCCATCAACGCGTGTGGCTTTTAGCCGTGGCTCGATAAATTTGTCGGTAATTATCCAACCGACAATGACGACCAAAAAGGTTGATGCGGTGGTGAAGTAGTAGTTGTTCATCGGGCTGACAAACAGCTCCGCTGCAGCTGGATCTGAAGACAAACGCGCCGATACCTGTGTAAGGCCGGATAACAGCGGGTCAAGACTGGATGGCAGTATAGTGGCAGAGAACCCGCCGGATACACCGGCAAAGGCAGCCGCAATACCGGCCAGCGGATGACGACCTGCGGCATAGAAAATTACTGCGCCCAGCGGAATTACCAGCACATAACCGGCATCTACCGCCATATGGCTGGCAACACCGACCGCGATAAGTACCGGCGTTAACAGCATCTTCGGTGTAACCGACAGTACAGAGCGTAAGCCGGCATTAATAAAGCCGGTGTGTTCAGCCACGCCTAAGCCCAGCATTGCTACCAGTACCACGCCTAATGGGGCAAAGGTTACAAAGGTATTGACCATTTTGGCCATAAAGGTGGTCATTGAATCGGCGGCCAGCAGATTATTTACCTGAATAGCGGCGCCGGTGCGCGGGTCAACTTCATTAAAGCTGACTCCGGCCAGTGCCCAGGATACTATCCAGACCACTACCATCAGCAGAGCAAATAGTACGGCCGGATCGGGTAATTTATTGCCGACCACTTCTATGGCATTAAGCGCACGGTTAAGCCAGCCGGCTTTAGCGGCGTTGGCAGTTTGTTCAGACATACATGTTCCTTTCTTATAGTTTTGTTTCGCTCTGCTCACAGACAGAGGACCCCGGATACAACACAACGGCTTATAATACACAAAAAGCCGGGGATGATAAGGCGAAATTATCCGCCTGGTTAATAACTACAGGTGTGAAAAAGGAGAGCCGCGCTCTCCTTTTTAGGTAATTAACAAACGTTGTTTATTTTGCGTACTGACGCAGAATGTCCGCTTTGTCGGTTTGCTCCCACGGGAACTCATCACGACCAAAGTGACCGTAGGCTGCTGTTGGCAGATAAATCGGCCGTTCCAGTTGCAGCATTTCAATCAGGCCATAAGGGCGCAGGTCAAAATGTTCACGTACCAGCTTAATCAGCTGATCTTCGCTCAGTTTGCTGGTACCAAAGGTTTCCAGGCTGATAGAGGTAGGCTCCGCTACGCCGATAGCATAAGACACTTGCAGCTCGCAACGCTCTGCCAGGCCGGCAGCAACGATGTTTTTCGCCACATAACGCGCAGCATAAGCGGCTGAACGGTCTACTTTTGACGGATCTTTACCGGAGAAAGCACCGCCGCCGTGACGCGCCATACCGCCGTAGGAATCGACAATAATTTTACGGCCGGTTAAGCCGCAGTCACCCATAGGACCACCGATAACGAAACGGCCGGTTGGGTTGATAAAGAATTTGGTTTTAGCCGTTAACCACTCTGCCGGCAATACCGGTTTGATAATGGTTTCCATCACCGCTTCGCGCAAATCAGCGGTGCTGATGGTGTCGCAGTGCTGGGTAGACAGAACTACGGCATCGATACCTACCGGTTTGCCGTCTTCATATATAAAGCTAAGCTGGGATTTTGCATCCGGACGCAGCCATGGCAGGGTGCCGTCTTTACGCACCTGCGCCTGGCGCTGCACCAAACGGTGTGAATAGGTAATAGGGGCTGGCATCAGCACGTCTGTTTCGTTGCTGGCGTAACCGAACATTAAACCCTGGTCACCAGCGCCTTGCTCTTTCGGATCGGCACGGTCTACACCCTGGTTGATATCAGGTGATTGTTTACCAATGGCGTTTAATACGGCACAAGAATCGGCATCAAAGCCCATATCTGAATGTACGTAACCAATTTCACGCACGGTTTTACGGGTGATTTCTTCAATATCAACCCAAGCAGTAGTAGTAATTTCACCGCCAACTAATACCATGCCGGTTTTAACGAAGGTTTCGCAGGCCACACGGGCTTTTGGATCTTGTTCCAGGATTGCATCCAATACGGCGTCAGAAATCTGATCAGCAATTTTATCCGGATGTCCTTCAGATACTGACTCAGAAGTAAAAATGTGTTGTGCCATCGGTTGTATTCCAAAATAAGGTTAATGCAGTTAAGTTCGTTCTGCAGAAAAATGCCATGACGAACCCAAAAAATAGGCGGCTATTCTAGATAAAGTGTGCTGTCTTTGCCAGAAAAATCTGCCACCCAGACGTCTTTAATGCTATTTTACGTTGCATACTACGTTAGTACAGCCAGTTAGATCTGAGCGGTTGAAAATTGTTTCTGCCGGTGGATTTAAATTTGCCATCCGGCGGGGGCTCTGTGAAAATAGCGCCACGTTGGGCCTTAACATTTCAGCTTAATAATAATCAGCTTCGTTACCAGAAGCCGCGCAATGTCAGGAGTGAACATGCCATCTCGTAAACAACTCGCCAATGCTATCCGTGCGCTTAGCATGGATGCGGTGCAAAAAGCTAAATCAGGACATCCGGGTGCCCCGATGGGCATGGCTGACATTGCCGAAGTGTTATGGCGCGATTTTCTCAGACATAACCCACAGGACCCACAGTGGCCAAACCGCGACCGTTTTATTTTGTCTAACGGCCACGGCTCTATGTTGCTATATTCTTTGTTGCATTTAAGCGGTTACGATTTAAGCATTGACGATTTAAAACAGTTCCGTCAGTTGCACTCCAGAACGCCGGGCCACCCGGAATACGGTTATGCGCCGGGCGTAGAAACCACTACCGGCCCGCTGGGCCAGGGTATTACTAATGCAGTGGGCATGGCGATTGCTGAAAAAGCTTTGGCCGCGCAGTTTAACCAGCCCGGGTTCGACATTGTTGATCACCATACTTACACCTTTTTAGGTGATGGCTGTTTAATGGAAGGTATCTCGCACGAGGCTTGTTCACTGGCCGGTACTTTAGGCCTGGGCAAACTAATTGCCTTTTGGGATGACAACGGTATTTCCATTGACGGCCATGTTGAGGGCTGGTTTACCGACAATACTCCGGCCAGGTTTGAAGCCTACGGCTGGCAGGTGATCAGCAATGTTGACGGCCATGACGCTGCGGCAGTGGAAGCGGCTATTAAGCAGGCGAAAGCCGATACAACTAAACCAACATTAATTTGCTGCCGCACGGTAATTGGCTATGGTGCGCCGAATAAAGGCGGCAGCCATGATTGCCACGGTGCACCGCTGGGTGATACCGAAATTGCTGCCGCGCGCGATTTCCTGCAATGGCCACATGCGCCGTTTGACATTCCGGCTGATATTTATGCTGATTGGGATGGCAAAGCTAAAGGCAGCGCACTGCAGCAAGACTGGCAGCAATTGTTTGCCCGCTACAGCGCCGCTTTCCCTGAGCTGGCGACAGAGTTCAGCCGCCGTGTGGCCGGCCGGTTGCCTGCTAATTGGGCTGAACAATCTCAAGCTTATATTGCGCAGTTGCAAGCCAACCCAGCCAATATTGCCAGCCGCAAAGCATCACAAAATGCATTAAATGCTTTTGGCCCGCTGTTGCCGGAGTTTATGGGTGGTTCGGCGGACTTAGCCGGTTCTAACCTGACTATCTGGTCCGGCAGTAAGCCACTTACCGGCATTGATGCCAGCGGTAACTACATTTATTACGGCGTGCGTGAGTTTGGCATGTCGGCCATTATGAATGGTATCGCGCTGCACGGTGGTTTTGTACCTTACGGTGCTACCTTCCTGATGTTTATGGAATATGCCCGCAATGCGGTACGCATGGCCGCACTGATGAAACAACGGGTCATTTTTGTCTACACCCATGATTCTATCGGTTTGGGTGAAGATGGCCCAACGCACCAGCCGGTGGAGCAGTTAGCTGCGCTGCGGGCTACGCCAAACCTGATGAACTGGCGTCCGTGCGACCAGGTAGAATCTGCCGTAGCCTGGAAGGCCGCTATAGAGCGTACTGATGGCCCAAGCACGTTAATTTTTACCCGGCAAAATCTGGCACAACAGCAGCGTAATGCGCAGCAACTTGCCGATGTAAAACGCGGTGGTTATATTCTGCGTGACTGCGCAGGCACGCCACAGTTGATTATTATCGCTACCGGCTCAGAAGTGGAATTGGCGATGCAAGCCGCAGCTAAGCTGGCGGAGCAGGGCAAGGCGGTACGGGTGGTATCAATGCCCTCTACCGATGTGTTTGAACAACAAGATGCAGCTTATCGTGAAGCGGTATTGCCAGCTGCTGTAACAAAACGCGTTGCAGTTGAAGCGGGCATTACTGACTGTTGGTATAAATATGTTGGTTTAACCGGTAAAATTATCGGCATGACCAGCTTTGGTGAGTCGGCACCGGCTGAGCAGTTGTTTGCTCACTTTGGTATTACCACTGAAAAAGTGCTTGAAGCAGCTGAGCAGTTGCTGGCGTAATATTCAATACAATGGGACCGTGTCAGGTCCCATTTTCTTATGTCATATTTTAGTGTGGTGTTATGGCAATCAGACTGGCAATAAACGGCTTTGGCCGTATCGGGCGCAATATTTTACGCGCTATCTATGAAAATGGCTGGCAACATGAGCTGCAGGTGGTGGCTATTAATGAGCTGGCTGATGCCAAAGGTGTCGCGCATCTGCTGAAATATGACACATCACATGGTCGTTTTGGTTTTAGTGTTGGCGCTTACGACGGTGGCATCACGGTAGCAGAGCATAAAATAGCTTTGTTTTCAGAGGCTGATCCGCTGGAGCTGCCTTGGAGCGAGCTGGCAGTTGATGTGGTACTGGAATGTACCGGCGTGTTTCACAGCCGCGAGCACGCTAACTGGCATCTGACCGCTGGCGCGAAAAAAGTGCTGTTTTCGCACCCTGCTGACACAGACATTGATGCCACTATTATCTTTGGTATTAACCAGAGCAGTTTAACGGCAGATATGACAGTGGTATCTGCAGGGTCGTGCACCACTAACTGTATCGTGCCGGTGATCCAGGTGTTGGATCAGCATTTTGGCGTTGAAAGCGGCACTATTACTACTATCCATGCGTCGATGCATGATCAGCAGGTAATAGATGCCTACCATCCGGATTTGCGCCGTACCCGCGCGGCCAGCCAGTCTATTATCCCGGTCGATACTAAGTTGGCATTGGGAATAGAGCGCATATTGCCGAAATTTGCCGGCCGCTTTGAAGCCATAGCAGTACGGGTACCCACCGTTAATGTGACGGCAATGGATTTAAGTGTCAGCCTGCATCAGGACGTTAGCATAGCGGCGGTTAACAAGGTGCTGCAACAAGCGCGCGTTGGTGAATTGGCCGGTATTCTGGACTATACCGAAGAGCCTTTGGTGTCAGTGGATTTTAATCACGATGCGCATTCTTGCATTGTTGACGGCTCGCAAACCCGTGTTAGCCACAAACGGCTGGTAAAATGTCTGGTGTGGTGTGACAACGAATGGGGCTTTGCTAACCGTATGCTCGATACTGCACGGGCGATGATGTAAACGAATTTATTACAAGGAGCAAGAAATGTCTGTTATTCGCATGAGCGATTTGGATCTTAACGGCAAACGTGTACTGATCCGCGAAGACTTAAACGTGCCGGTAAAAAACGGCAAAGTAACCTCAGATGCCAGGTTAAAAGCCGCTATACCTACTATTGAGTTGGCTTTAAGCAAAGGCGCAAAAGTGATGGTGATGTCGCACCTCGGCCGGCCACAAGAGGGTGGGTATGATGCAGAATCATCACTGCAGCCGGTAGTGGATTACCTGGCACAGGCGTTAACGGCACCAGTACGTCTGGCTGCTGATTATCTTAACGGTGTCGACATTAATGCCGGCGAGATAGTGGTATTTGAAAACGTGCGCTTTAATAAAGGTGAAGGCAAAAACGACGATGCACTGGCGCAAAAGCTGGCGGCATTGTGCGATGTTTTTGTCATGGATGCCTTTGGCACCGCACACCGTGCTCAGGCTTCAACCCATGGCGTAGCGAAATTTGCGCCGGTAGCCTGTGCCGGCCCTTTATTAGTAGCAGAGTTGGATGCTTTAGCCGCGGCGCTGAAAAATCCGAAACGGCCTTTGGTCGCCATTGTCGGTGGCTCTAAAGTCTCTACCAAGCTTACCGTGCTGGAGTCGTTATCCGGCATTGTTGACCAGCTTATCGTTGGCGGTGGCATTGCCAACACCTTTATTGCGGCTAACGGCAATAATGTTGGTAAATCGCTGTTTGAAGCCGATTTAATTCCCGAAGCACAGCGCCTGATGGCACAAGCTAAAAGCCGCGGTGGTAATATCCCGGTACCCACTGATGTAGTTGTTGGGCAAGCATTCAGCGAAACGGCCGTAGCAACATTAAAACCGGTATCAGCGGTTGACGATAGCGATATGATTTTTGATATTGGCCCGGACACTACAGCTCAGCTGGTTAATATCTTAAAATCAGCCGGTACCATTGTCTGGAACGGTCCGGTCGGCGTATTTGAGTTTGATCAATTTGCAGAAGGGACCAAAGCGCTGGCACAAGCGATTGCTGACAGTGATGCTTTTTCAATTGCCGGTGGTGGCGATACCCTGGCCGCTATCGACAAGTACAATATTGCTGACAAAGTGTCCTATGTGTCTACCGGCGGCGGTGCCTTTCTTGAGTTTCTTGAAGGTAAAACTCTGCCGGCAGTAGCTATACTGGAACAACGCGCAATAACACAATAATAAAAATCTCATATTACAACTGTACCCTAAAAGATTAAGAGAGGATTTCATGGCCCTTATTTCCCTGCGTCAAATGCTGGATCATGCTGCCGAATTCGGCTACGGCATACCGGCTTTTAACGTAAACAACCTTGAGCAAATGCGCGCTATTATGTTGGCTGCCGATAAAACCGACAGTCCGGTAATAGTGCAGGCATCTGCCGGTGCGCGTAAATACGCCGGTGCGCCTTTTCTGCGCCATTTAATTCTGGCGGCGGTAGAAGAGTTTCCGCATATCCCGGTGGTAATGCACCAGGATCACGGTACGTCGTTGGGAGTATGCCAGCGCTCCATTCAATTGGGCTTTTCGTCGGTAATGATGGACGGCTCCTTGGGTGAAGACGGTAAAACACCGATGGACTATGCATACAATGCTAATGTAACCCGTAAAGTTGTAGAAATAGCGCATGCCTGTGGTGTGTCGGTAGAGGGCGAGTTAGGTTGTTTAGGCTCACTGGAAACCGGCGCAGCCGGCGAAGAGGATGGCATAGGTGCAGATTGCATATTAAGCCATGATCAAATGCTGACTGACCCGGAAGAAGCGGCACAGTTTGTGCGGGAAACGCAGGTCGATGCGTTGGCTATTGCTTGTGGTACCTCACATGGTGCGTATAAGTTCAGCCGTCCACCGACAGGCGATATTCTGGCGATTGACCGGATTAAGGCGATCCACCAGCGTATTCCGGATACCCATTTGGTAATGCACGGTTCGTCTTCTGTGCCACAGGAATGGCTGAAAATCATTAATGATAACGGTGGCAAGATCCCTGAAACCTATGGTGTACCGGTAGAGCAAATTCAGCAGGGTATTAAGTATGGTGTGCGTAAGGTTAATATCGACACTGACTTACGTTTAGCTTCTACAGGTGCTATTCGTCGTTATATGATGCAGCATCCGGCTGAATTTGACCCACGCAAGTATTTACAAGAATCGGTAAAGGCGATGACGGAAGTTTGCATTGCCCGTTATGAAGCCTTTAATGCTGCCGGCCATGGCAGTAAAATTAAAGCCATATCGTTAGATGATATGGTGGCATTATATGCGGCGGGGAAATTAACGCCGAACATAAAATAAGCAAAAAAATTAATGAGCTATAACAAATTCATTTCATTTGTTTAATAGCGCATAAATCGGGTGAAAAACCGCATAAATAGCCGTATCTGAGCAGACCTCCGGACGCCTGCGTTGTCTTGACAAGGGCGTTTTTACCTGTAATGATGCGGACGGTTTACCCTCTAACTGAGGGCCGCCTCTGTCTCCAAGAACAGTTTGGCCCTTGCAACTTCAGGTTACGTTAATCAGCAATAATTGGTTGGGAACTATGTTTAACAATAAAATTCGCAAGAGTCTTGTTGCAACAGCTCTGACCGGTACTTTCGCTCTGTCGGCGAATGTTCTGGCTACAGATTTAAAAGCTTTGCATCAGGAAGGTAGTCAAATCCAGCGCGCAGCTGTGCAGTCTCAAGAAAAAATTAACACTATATATGAACAGTCTCAGGAACTGCTGGGTGAGTACCGTCAGGTTACCGACCAGACTGAGAACCTGAAAGTGTATAACGACTTTCTGGCGACTCTGGTTGCTGACCAACAACGGCAAATTAACTCTATCCAGCGTCAAATTGACACTTTAGAAGATACCAATAAAGGTACCGTTCCTCTGATGTTCCGTATGATTGATGCATTGGAACAGTTTATCAAAGCTGATATTCCACTGCGTACAGAACGTCGTACCGCTCGCGTAGAAAACTTACGTGAATTGATGAGCCGGTCAGATGTTCAGCGCTCAGAGCAGTTCCGTCAAATTCTTGAAGCATACAGCATTGAAATGGGCTACGGCTCTTTGCTGGACGCCTTCCAGGGCACTTTAACCGTCGGCGGCAACGAAATGACGGTTGACTATGTACATTTAGGCCGTTTGGCGCTGATGGCACAGTCTTTAGACGGTGAGGCCGGTTGGGTGTGGAATAAAACAACTCAAAGCTGGGACGAATTACCCGATTCGTTTATGAATTCAGTGACCAATTTTATCAAGATGGCGCGTCGTGAAGCCCAACTTGAAATGGATCGCGTACCACTATTCGCAGCGGAGTAAGAGTAAATGAGAATGAAAATGAAATCTTTCGTCGTAGCTGCGGCAGTAACACTTTCTGCGACTATGGCTTTTGGTGCAGCGGCTGACACCGCTAAACTGGACCAATTATTAGAGCAAATTAAAAAAGAGCGTGCTATTGAAGGCCGTGCTAACCAGGAACGCGAGCGTGCATTCTTAGCAGAGCGCGCAGACAAGCAAGCGTTACTGAATACTGCTAAAAAGCAATTTGCAGACGAAGAAGCCCGTGGTAAGCGTTTGCAAAAGCAATATGCTGACAACGATATTCTTATTGCACAAAAGCAAACTGAACTTGAAAGTGCTTTAGGTACTATGGGCGAAGTATTTGGTGTCGTGCGTCAGTCTGCTAACAAAGCAATTGGTGATATTTCAACGTCGTTAATCAGTGCACAATACCCTGATCGCGATTTGCCGCTGCGTAAAATCGCAGAAGCAACAGAGTTACCTACGTTGCAGGAAATGGAAGATTTATGGTTGGCGATGCTGACTGAAATGACCGAATCCGGCAAAGTAGCTAAGTTTGATGCTGAAGTGGTCAAACTTGACGGTGGTGTAGAAACTCGCCGGGTAACACGGTTTGGTACTTTCCACGTGACAGCAGATCAAGAATACCTGTTACGCAACGATACAACAGACCAACTGCAACCATTAGGCCGTGCGCCGCAGGCAAAGATTCACAATTCAGTAGCCGCATTTAACGATGCAGCACCTGGTGAGTTGGTTGGTTTCTACCTGGATCCAACTAAAGGCAACTCGTTACTGCGTCTAAACCAGCAGCGTAATACGTTGATGGATTACTATCATCAGGGTAAAGAAGTCGGTTATTTAATTACCATCTTGTTAGCGATTGGTTTACTTATCTTTGCTGAGCGGTTTATTGTGCTGACTGTAGTGGGTGGTAAAATTCGTGCCCAACTGAAGAACCTTGCCAACCCATCAAAAGACAATCCATTGGGCCGTATCCTGACGGTATACCATCAGAATATGTCTGCTGACGTAGAAAACCTGGAACTGAAACTGGACGAAGCTATTCTGCGCGAAACACCAAAAATTGACCGCGGTATCGGTATGATTAAGTTGTTTGCAGCAGTAGCACCGTTAATGGGTCTGTTAGGTACTGTTATTGGTATGATTCAAACGTTCCAGACCATTACATTATACGGTACAGGTGATCCGAAGCTGATGGCAGGTGATATCTCTCTGGCGCTTGTTACTACTGCGTTAGGTTTGATAGCGGCATTACCATTGATTTTCTTACACAGCGTCGTTGCAGCTAAAGCGAAAACTGTTTTACACGTGCTGGATGAGCAAAGCGCAGGTATTGTTGCAGCTCATGCGGAGAAGGAGAAAGCCTGATGATGCTCCAGCTAACAGAGCTGTGGGAATCGGTACAGGATTTTATTCATACCGGGGGCAACGTATTGTATGTTGTCGCCCTGGTACTCCTCATTATGTGGTTTATGATGCTGGAGCGCTACTGGTATGTAACATGGGTTTTTCCAAAGATTAAGCGGGATATTATCGCCCGTTGGGACGCCCGTGCAGACACTACCTCTTGGTATGCACATAAAATTCGCGATACCTGGATTTCCGAGGCTACGCTTCAATTAGATCAAGGCATGTTGCTGATAAAAACGCTTGTGGCTATGTCTCCGCTGGTCGGTTTGCTTGGTACTGTGACCGGTATGATTGCAGTATTTGATATTATGGCGGCAATGGGTACGGGTAATCCGAGGACCATGGCTGCCGGTATATCGATGGCAACAATTCCGACTATGGCAGGTATGGTTGCAGCACTATCAGGCGTATTTTTCAGTTCGCGGCTGGAAGTAAAAGTTAAACGGGAAAAAGCAGATCTCGTTGACAGCTTACCGCATCATTAAGAGAGATTTTTATGGCACGTAAACGTATTCGTGAAGACGATGAGGCCGCAATCGACATTACGCCGATGATGGACATCGTATTCATTATGTTGATTTTCTTCATCGTTACGACTTCTTTCGTGAAAGAGGCCGGTATTGATGTAAATAAACCTGAAGCAGCACAAGCTCAGCAGAAACCTACAGCAACCATCTTTATTGCTATTCGTGCGAATGGCGAAATTTGGATGGATAAGCGTACGGTTGATGTTGAACGGGTATCTGCGAATATTGAGCGGCTAAGAGCCGAATCACCAACCGACACTATTATTGTGCAAGCGGATAAAGAAGCGAAGCACGGTACAGTGATGGAAGTAATGGATCAGATTAAAGCTGCTGATCCAACGCTGGTGATCAGTATCGCCGGGGAGACTAAGTAACTATGGCACGTTTCCTAACATCGTTAATTATCGGTGCGGTGGTAACGTTCGTGTTGTTTCTGATTATGGCCCTTCTGGTTAAAGGTTCCGGAGAGCGTCGGGTGGTTGACCAAGAGCGTATAGTAATTGAGCTCAACACTACGCCACCTGATTCAGATACGCAGACACGTCGGCCACCGCCACCGCCGCCGCCGCCGCCGCCGGCTCAGCCGCCGAAGGCACCTCAGCCAGAGCCTGAGGCAGCGAGTGCCGCCGGTGCGATTGGTTTTAATATGCCTGGTTTGAGTTTGGGTTCTGGTGCCGGTGGTTTAGGCGACCCATCCAGTATGATGCGCGACGGTGATGCAACGCCTATCGTGCGTATTGAGCCAAGGTATCCGGTACAGGCTGCCCGTGATGGCTTACAAGGCTGGGTTAAATTGCGGTTTAGTATCATGGAAGATGGCAGCGTAGATGAGGTAGAAGTTATCGAAGCTGAGCCGCGCCGTGTATTTGACCGTGAAGCGATCCGCGCCTTACGTCGCTGGAAGTACAGCCCTAAGGTTGTTGATGGCAAGCCGTTAAAACAGACAGGCATGCAGGTTCAGTTGGATTTCACTTTAGACATGGCGGGAGGTTGATATGAAAAAGTTTAAAACACTTACTTCAGCATTGATAGTCCTGACTGCGCTTGGTGTAGCGATTGCCCCTGTTTCTGCAGCCGTACAGCCGGATATGGCAAAGGTTGAAGAGCGTAAGGCACGTAAAACTCAGATAGTGGGTGAGCGGGTTGGTAAAGTTCTGGTTAAAGCCTTTGAGCTTTATAACGAAGAAAAGCTTGATGAAGCTATCGCTATATTACTTGAAGCTAAGTCCAGTAACGCTTTTGATACAGCGACATTAAACCGTTTCCTCGGCAATCTGTATGCGACCAAAGACGAGAAGCAGGCCATTAAATATCTGACGTTGGCGGTTGCGCCGGACGAGCTGACATTTAATGATCAAGCAGGTTCATTGAAGTTATTGGCCGATATGTTGTTGCAGGACAAGCAGTTTCAAAAAGCCATTAAAGCCTATGAAAGCTGGATAATGTTCACCGGTGAACAAAACTCAGATGCTTATATGCGTATTGCTAACGCTTATTATCTGATGAACCAGTATGATAAAGTGTTAGCGCCGGCTGATGATGCTATCCGTTTTTCACCTAAGCCCATTGAAGGTCCTTATCAGCTTAAGATGGCAGCATTGTATGAGACAAGACGCTATAAAGAGTTGATCACCGTTGTTGAAACTATGGTGCAACTGTTTCCGGAAAATAAACAGTTTTGGGTATACTTAGGTAACTTTTATACCTTAACTGAAGAGTTTTCCAAGTCGCTTTCAACATTGCAATTGGCATACTCGCAAGGCTATCTGGAGAAAGACTCGGAAATAAGGATGTTAGCGCAGATGTATGCGAACAATAACATTCCTTATAAGGCCGCAGTAACGATGGAAAAGCACATGAAAAGCGGGTTGGTAAAGCGGGACAAAACCAATCTTAATTTTATTGCTTCTAACTATCAGTCTGCCCGTGAGTTTCTCAAAGCTGCTGAGTACTATGGTGAGCTGGCTAAACTGACAAATGACGCTGATGCATATCGTCGTCAGGGTTCCGCGTATTCTGCACTGCAGCGTTATAATGAAGCTATAGCAGCGTATGACAAAGCGTTATCTATGAATGTAGACAAACCTTCCGGCGTTTATATGAGCTTGGTTGATGCATATTTCTATCAGCAAAAGTACAGAGAAGCTTATGCTGCATTGATGAATGCGAAGAAGGACCCAGGTATGTCACGTCAGGTACGTGGTTGGGAGTCTTACATCAAAGACAAAGCAAAACAAAAAGGCATTAGCCTGTAAGAAAAAACCCCACTTCGGTGGGGTTTTTTTATCGCTTTATGTCAGGTTTCAGCCTCAATACTGCGTAAGTCGTGTAAGCGGTACTTATCTATAAGTGCATACAGCGTTGGCCTGGTAATACCCAAGGCATCTGCCGTTTTAGATAAGTTGCCATTTGCCAATGTATAAGCATGGCGAATGGCCCCTGTTTCTGCTTGCTCACGTACTTTTCGTAGTGTGTCGGTTTTGCTGTGCTGCTCAGATAAACCAATATCTTCTGCTGAAATATACTTACTTTCTGCCAGGATCACGGCAGATTTTAATTTATTCTGCAATTCTCTGATATTGCCCGGCCAATTGTATTGCAGCATTGCTTGCATAGCTGATTCGGTAAACCCTTGGATCTGTGTATTAAATTCATGATTAAATTTATTCAGCAAGGCTTTGGCGATAACCACAATATCGTGGCCGCGTTGACGTAATGGTGGAATAAGCAGGGTTATTTCACTGATCCGGTAGTATAAGTCTTCGCGGAAGCTTTGCTCTGTTACCATCTCTGCCAGGTTGCGGTGAGTTGCACATATGACCCTGACATCAACTTCAATCTCCTGGCGGCCGCCAACCCGTTCAATAACTCTTTCTTGCAAAAAACGCAGCATTTTGGCCTGCAAACTTAGCGGCATATCACCAATTTCATCCAGTAGCAGGGTGCCGCCGTTGGCGCACTCAATTTTACCCAAGGTGGTTTTGTTGGCGCCGGTAAAAGCGCCTTTTTCATAGCCGAACAACTCGCTTTCCAGCAGATTTTCCGGAATAGATGCACAGTTTATCGCTACAAAGGCTTTGTTATTACGAGGACTTTGCCGGTGAATAGCACGGGCAAATACTTCTTTACCGGTGCCGCTTTCACCCAGCAATAGTGTGGTAATTTCCGTTGGTGCAATTTTTTCAACTGTACGACAGGCCTTTGCCATTGCGTCACTGTTACCGATAATATCGGCATTGTTCAGGTTGGCTGCCCGTAGTGCTTTATTCTCAATCTCAAGCTGGCTAAGCTTAAATGCTCTGTCAAGGATCACGGTTAATACAGCGGTATCTATCGGCTTTTGGTAATAATCGTAAGCCCCAAGCGCTATCGCTTTTAACGCATGTTCATTGTCATTACTGCCGGTAACCACTATCACTTTACAGCCTGGTTGTAGCGTAAGTATTTCGTGTAGACAAGCTAGCCCCTCGCTGGCATTGGCGGGGTCCGGTGGTAAGCCAAGGTCTAATGTAACCACTTCAGGTTCGTAGCGTCTTAACTGCGTTAGTGCTGAAGCTCTGTCCTGCGCGAATACTAATTCATAATCAGGCAAACTCCATTTCAGTTGTTTCTGGATGCCGATATCGTCTTCTATGACTAATACAGTTTTCATTTAACAGTCCTTGTTGTTACTGCTTTTTACAGGCCGATACCGCGGCAGTTTCAGCGTGAAGGTTGAACCTGCGCCTTCCTTACTACTGACATGCAGTTGCCCGTTGTGTTGTTTTGCAAAGTGTAGCGCATCGTAGGCGCCAACGCCCATACCCGCGTTGCCTTTGGTGGAATCAAAAGGTTTAAATAAGCGCTGATTGATAAAGTCTGCCGACATACCACAGCCATTATCTGCAATTTCCAATGTCAGGTATAAGGCATCGCTACTGATGGTTACACTAACCCGGCCATCTGCTTGCGTGGCGTGTTGCGCGTTGTCTATCAGGTGATAGACCACGCTGGCAAAACGTTCTTTGTTTACGGACAGCTGTGCATCGCTGTCAATAGTTAGCTGTGGTATCGGATGCTTTGCTGCACAACGTTGGTTGATAATTTGTTGTACCACGTCAGCAGCTTTAAATATGGTTTGATCAGCGCTTGCGCTGCGCTTATTGCCTAACTGCGATAGCATATTGGCCAACCTTTGCTGCATAGCGGCTAAGGTGTCGAAACTGTCATTAATGAATTCAGGGTTTGTTTTGTGTTTTACGCTGTTTTGCAGCATTAAATCTATTTGTGCTTTCACGTTTTTTAAATCATGTAATACAAAGGCAGACATGCGGCTAAACGCGGCGAACTGGGCGTTTTCGCTGAGTGTTTTACTGGCTTGCATTAACATCAGGTAGTTAGCGATCTGCTCAGTAACCAGCATCAGGTAATCACGAAGTTCCCAATTAAGTTTTTGTCTGTCTACTTCGGGGGTGTTTATCAGGCATAGCCCCCATAACTTACTCTCGGAATGAATTGGCAGGATTAACTGAATATCAACATCGCGCTGGTTTAGATGTTGCTGTGTAAACGGGTCGGTTTGGTCAGTTAAATCGACTATCCAATGTTGATGGGAAAATTTTTCAATATAACGCTGTACCAGTGCTTTTTCACTGTCGGACAGCGATACGCGGTTAACGCAGGCTAATGGTATTACATCGGCGTTGTTGCCTACACGAAGCAAGCAACCTCTGTTGTAGCCAATAGCATTAAGCCAGGCATGTAAGATAGTGTCGTATTGCTCTGGTTTACTGATATCTACCAGGCGAAGTTGTCGCGTCAGCTCCAGCCATTTTATGCGATAGTCAAACTTATTGGCAAAAAAGTGTTTTTCAATAAACACTTTTAAGCGTCGGCGAAAAGCGCCTGACAATAACATACCGGCAAGCATAGCGAAGCCCAATACCAGAAATATGGCCTGTACCAGGTTTGACCATTGACCGCCGATATAACGGATGTAAAAGCCGGCTATAGCAATCAGGCACAGGTAAAGGCCGGCAGTTAACACCAGGGTGCTTTGCAGTACAATGTCCCTTGAGACATAGACACTGATGCCCCATGCCTGAATACGGCGCACAGCGATAACCAAAAAAGGTATCATCGCGGCGCAAATGAAGCCTCTGGCAGCCCACATTTGTGCATCAATCTGGCCAAACAGCGCCGCTTCTGCCAATAAAACAAAATCGAATAAAGTACAGACAGAGATACTTAGCACCAGCGGTTTGTATTGCCAACGGTTTTCTGCTGCTTTGCGGTACAGCGCTTCGAGCAGCGCCAGTTGGAAAATATACAGTGCCAGGCTGCCGGTAAACATCAAATTTACTGAAATCAGCTGCCATTTGCTCAACACAAACCAAATACTGCATAGCAGAATTAATGTTATAACGTTTTGACTCTGCAGCAACTGCCAAAAACGCTGATTCTTTTGCCCTAATGCGGATAACAAAAACAGCAGTAGGATAAGGTTTCGGCTTGATTCCAGTATTAAAGAGGCCGTGTTGGAGTAAGCCGGCGCTTTGCTCAGCATATAAAATACCGACCAGGCTATGCTAATCAACGCCCAGGATAGCAGCAGGAAACGCGGCAGGTTTTTAACGCGTGTCACCACTATCAGTAAGAAAAACACCAGATTAGCCAGAGCCGCTAAAGCGAAACCAATTTTGTCTAACGCAAGTTGGCTAAGTACGTCCATTAAACAGCATCCGTGCAGAGGGCGCGCGTTATCATATTGGGGTTTAATTATCTAATAAAGGCAGTAGCAGGGATATTGGTATGGCGAAGCTGATAGCGCTCGGATCGCGCAGTACCGCTTCCCGTGTCGATTTCACATATACCTGATTGATAATACCGATAACTTTTGCTGTTTTAGCATCAAATAACGGGCTGCCACTGTTACCCGGGTATGCTGTTGCATCAAGTTGGTACACCATAAAAGGCTGTCTGAGCTTACGCAGCGCTGATGCTTGCAGTTGGGCTGAATTATCCGCCGGTATGGCAATAGGGGTTATTGCCGAGACAATGCCGCGGTGCGTAGCCGGGTAAAGCCCCAGTACTGCTGTTATCGGAAAACCGGTAAAGGCAATTTCGCTGCCCTCAGCAATCAGTTTATTGTCGCCAAGTACTACTGCCGGCAGCTTGGCATCGATTTTCAGTACGGCTAAATCGTGCTCCGGTTGTTTTTTGCTGCTGATGATCTGATGAACATTGACGTTCTCTGCGCTGCCTGACAATACCACATAGCTTTCATTACGTTGTGAACTCAAAGGCTTGGCGATTACGTGATAATTGGTGACAACCTGATTTCCGGGGGCAACAACAAAGCCACTGCCAATGAGTTTTATTCTGGGGGAGGCCAGAGGGCTGTAGACACCCAATGCCACGACAGACGGTTTTATCTGTTCTATGCTGTTACTCAGGTTCGCCAGGGCAGGAAGCAAGGGATGATACAGCACTGCCAAACAGAAAAGAATTTTATACATACTTAAGACAATCCATATCTAAGTTATTGTGTAATGACATTATACTAGCGCAAATCGTACAAAATAGCTGCAGCCATTTAATGGCAAGCCTGAGAAATTGCCCCATACTAACAAGGTTATGTAACCGGCCAGGGACGGTGCTGATATGTTAAGCAAAGCAGATAAAGAAATAGTGCCGATATTTTCCGGTGGCGGTACCCGGCTAAGTTGTTATATCGGTATTTTACAAGCATTGCTGGATATGGGGTTCCGTTTTCGTCACCTTGTCGGGGTGTCCGGCGGCAGTATTGTCGCGGCACTGTATGCCGCCGGTTGGAATTTGACAGATATAAAAGCGCTGGCGTTACAAACAGACTTTAAGCAATTCTGGAGTTTTTCTTTCACTTCGTTGCTGCGCACCGGCGGTTTGTGTAACGGCAATAAGCTTGAAACCTGGTTGGATAAGCAATTGCAAGGGGTTACGTTTGCCGAGTTGCCGCATGATTTACATATATTGGCGACTGACATTAACGGGGGCGGGCCAGTGGTGTTTAACCGCCTGTTGACACCCACACTGAAGGTTTCCAAAGCAATCCGCTTCTCGATGTCAATTCCGCTGTTTTTCTCTTTTCAGGCGTTTGAAAATCATATTATGACAGATGGCGTCATTTTATCCGAAGATGCCCTGCACCATGACTGGTCCGGCTGTGGTATACCGCTGATTTGTTTCCGGCTGAAAAGCGACGCTGAAGTTCAACCGGTCAGAACCAGTCGGTATTTTCCGTTGGTGTCTTATATTTATATGTTAATCAGAACTTTTATGAGTGCAGTGTCACGGGAATATGTTCATGCTGAACATTGGCACAATACCATAGTGATAAACACCGGCGCGGTATCGTCAGTAGATTTTTCGATGAGCCAACAGCAAAAGCAGCAATTATTTAATACCGGTTACGATACCGCTATGAGTATAGTGCCGTTAAAACTCGGGGCACTATTTAATGGCGCATAAAACAACACCGCGTTTTGCGCGGTGTTGTTGAGGTTAAAGTCGTTTAGCTTTTACCGCGGCGGATAATTTCCTGCGCCATTAAATCAGCAACCTGGCTGGTGGGTTGTTGCTCAGCATCTGCCCGCTGGAAGATAGTTAACAGGGTGTCATAAATGGCCATGACCTTGGCTGTCGACTCACTTTCTGAATAGCCTTGCGGACGCATTTCTGATGCGACATTAATAATGCCACCGGCATTTATGACGTAGTCAGGTGCGTACAGTATGCCTTTCTGACGTAACACTTCGCCATGACGTGCTTCTTTTAACTGATTGTTAGCGCAGCCTGCAACAATACGCGCTTTTAGTTGCGCAATAGTGTCGTCGTTAATAGTGGCACCTAAAGCGCAAGGTGCATAGATATCAGCGTCAGCGGCGTAAATATCTTCCAGTGCCACTGCGGTAGCGCCAAACCGGCTTACCGCGCGCTGAACTGCGTCTTGGTTAATATCTGTCACAATTAATTTGGCGCCTTCTTTGTGCAGGTGTTCACACAAATAGAAGCCAACACTGCCCAAGCCCTGAACCGCAACTGTTTTACCGTTCAAATCATCTGAGCCGAACTGATGTTTAGCGGCTGCCTTTATACCGCGATATGTGCCCAGTGCTGTAAAAGGTGCAGGGTTACCGCTTTTTCCCTCTAAACCTGCGACAAAAGGCGTTTCTTTATTTACGATCATAATATCACCGGTCGTGATATTAACGTCCTCAGCACTGTAATAGCTGCCGGATAACCGATGGATCATGCGGCCAAAGGCACGGAACAGAGCTTCAGATTTAATTTTCTTAGCATCACCGATAATGACTGACTTACCACCGCCCAGCGGTAGACCCGCCATGGCGTTTTTATAAGTCATACCACGAGCTAAACGTAATACATCGTTTAACGCGGCGTCATCTGAGACATAATCCCACAAACGGCAACCACCAACAGCAGGGCCAAGAGCGGTGCTGTGTACAGCGATAATAGCTTTCAAACCGGTTTCTGCATCGCTGCAAAATACTACTTGTTCATGATTATCGAACTCAGAATGATTAAATACGGCCACGACTGATTTCTCCGTTTAATGACTGCCTGAATGCTTCAGGACGTTAAGTCTGCCTGGTTAACGGCCGCTGTTATGGCGGCATTTTTGCGCCGCGAAATGTAACATTTCAACCGGAGTTACACCAGAAAGGCCGGAAAAAATAATCTGGTCTGTCCAGGTGATTGTCGACAATCTTTACTAACACTTGATTGTCAGCAATGAGTCACCTAAAGTAGCAAAAACACTACAGCAGGAAGTCGTAAAATGAGTGAGCAGTTAACTCAGCAACAAATTGAACAAGCCCGTGCAGAATGGGTAAGAGCACAATTTCAAAAGGCAAATGAACACCTGGCCGGTAAAGGCATTATACCGGACAATGTTGCTGCCACAGAAAGCCGCTACTTACCGCCTTTTATGGCGGTGTGGAAGCTAAATACTAAAGATAAACAGTCATATTGGGTAATAAGTGGTGATGTACCGACAGACCATATGGCTTTTTCTGCGGCTGCAAACGCCAGAGAGGCTGTACGGGCATTTTCAATGCAATGGCAATTAAAGGCTCAACAGATTATCGATTCAGGCATTACTGATAAAACCAAGCAGGATTTTGCCAATCTGTTGATCAATCGCGCGCATGGTTTGTATGAAATGTTTAGTAAAGATGAGTTGTGGCAGGCTGAAGCAGTTAGCTAAGTGTAGTCTTTGCTTTACAATAAATAAAAAACCGCGCTTAGTGCGGTTTTTTATTATCGGGCAGACAAATGCAGTTACTCGCTGAAATACCAGTAGCCCTGGTTTATCAAGCTGGTTAGCAGCATCAGGCGCTCTGCTGAGTGAGTAAAGTGCAGGTTTTGCTCCGGTGCAAGTGCTGTGAAATCACACACTAACTGCGCTGTCGTCAACTCATTGGCCGGCAAGGTGATCTGGTCGCCATTGATAAACAGCAGAATATCGCTGTCAGGGTTTTGCTGATAGTAGCAACAGCGTAAACCGCCGCAGCGGCTTAATACCGAACCCTCGTCCAGATATTCAGCAATTTCTTCACTGCTGTAGTGCGGGTCGGGCTCGTTGATATCCAGCTCATGTTTGGCGCGGGTAATTAAACTGCCAAACCAGTGCGGCAACATGGTTTTGTCATTAACCAATTGCTGTAACAGCTGTTGCACCTGGTTAAGATCAGTATCACTGATAGCGCCAACTGACTTTGCTGCGCTGCGGCCATTGTCGCTGAAGCGTTTGCCGGTTACATCATGGTCAATTAAGTGATCAGCCAGCCCGGTGAGTAAGTCTTTTTGTGCCGGCGCCCGAAAACCAACCGAATAATTCAGGCTGTTCTCTATACTGATACCGTCGTGCGGGCACCCTGGCGGGATATACAAAATATCACCAGGCTCCGTTATAACATCTATGCACGCCGTAAAGGGGCTTACCTGCAACAGTCGCGGGTGAGGGCACATTTGCTGCAAGTTGCTGTCCGGCATACCAACACGCCAATGGCGCTTGCCTTCGCCCTGGATAATAAATACGTCATATTGATCCAGATGTGGGCCGACACCGCCGCCAGGCGTTGAAAAACTGACCATTAAGTCATCTATACGCCAGTTTGGAATAAAGCGAAACGGATCCAGCAGTTTCGCTGCATCAGGGTGCCAGTGATCGACAGCTTGCACCAACAGGGTCCAGTCTGTTTCGCCAAAGACGCTAAAGTCCTCAAAGGGGCCGGTTTGCATATCCCACTGTTTATTTACGCAACTGACGATACGTGACTCAATTTCCTCTTCCAGTGCCAGCCCTGCCAATTCGTCAGCTGTCAGCGGATCAGTAAATTGTTTAAAACCACCTTTGAGCAACAGTGGCTTTTTTTGCCAGTAGTCATTGAGAAACTCAGTCAGGCTGAGCGAGCCTAAATTCAGTTGATACATAAGTGTTTCCTGAGAAAAAAGGCGCTGAATTCAGCGCCTTAATGTAATGCCGTTATTTCAGCATGTCGGTGATACCGACGGCTGCACCAATGTAGTTGGCCGGCGTAAGCTGTTTTAACTGGGTTTTAACCTGGTCCGGTAGTTGCAGCTTATCAATAAACACATGCAAGTCGGCTTGGGTAATACGTTTGCCACGGGTTAGCTCTTTCAACTTCTCATATGGCTGTTCGATAGCGTATTTGCGCATCACGGTTTGTACCGGTTCAGCTAAAAGCTCCCAGTTAGCATCCAGCTCGGCGCGCAGGTTGGCTTCGTTCACTTCCAGCTTGCTGATGCCTTTTAACGTTGCCTGGTACGCAATCAGGGTGTAGCCAAAGCCCATACCTAAATTACGCAGTACGGTAGAGTCGGTTAAATCACGTTGCCAGCGTGATACCGGTAACTTGGCTGACAAGTGGTTAAACAAGGCATTGGCAATACCCAGATTACCTTCTGAGTTTTCAAAGTCGATAGGGTTAACTTTATGCGGCATAGTAGAAGAGCCGATTTCACCGGCAATAGTACGCTGCTTAAAATGACCCAGTGCAATATAGCCCCAGACATCCCGATCAAAATCCAACAAAATGGTATTAAAGCGGGCTACAGCGTCAAACAGCTCGGCAATGTAATCATGCGGTTCAATCTGGGTGGTAAAGGCGTTCCAGCTCAGGCCTAAACCGGTAACAAATTGCTCTGACAGCTGATGCCAGTTAAGGTCCGGATACGCCGATAAGTGGGCGTTGTAGTTACCGACAGCACCATTAAACTTACCGAGGATCTCTACTTTAGCAATCTGCTCGCGCTGACGTTTTAAGCGCATGTAAACGTTAGCCATTTCCTTACCCATGGTAGTAGGTGAGGCGGGCTGGCCGTGGGTGCGCGCCATCATTGGCACTGTTTTATGGGCATTAGCTAATTGCTGAATAGCTTCAAGCAAGGCATCACATTGTGGCAGTAACACTTGCGCGCGTGCTTCGTTCAGCATCAGGCCGTGCGACAGATTATTAATATCTTCTGAGGTACAGGCAAAATGGATAAATTCGCTTATGGCGGCCAGTTCGCTGTTAGCGGCCACTTTTTCTTTCAGCAGATATTCCACTGCTTTAACGTCGTGGTTTGTGGTGCGTTCAATTTCTTTTACCCGCTCAGCATCGCTTAAGCTGAAATTGTCGACAATATCATTTAACACTCGGTTGGCGTCAGCTGACAGCGGCGGCACTTCGGCAATACCTGCGGTCGCAGCCATTTTTTGCAGCCAGCGTACTTCTACCATCACCCGGTATTTAATTAAGCCGAACTCACTGAAATAGTTACGTAAATCTGTGGTTTTGCTGCCATAGCGCCCGTCAACGGGAGAAATAGCGGTAAGGGCGTTCAGTTGCATACAGGCTCCTATAAGCTTGATGAGGGTAGTTGCGCCAGCATCTGTTGTGCTTGCGCCACCAACTTGCGACGTTTAAAGATAAAATTCAGCCTGCTGCCGCCCGCCTGGCGCCAGAGCACCGCGGAGCGCACAGCTGCCAGTAACAACGCCCGCACCTTATGCTGCACAGTGGGTTGTTTTAATAAATCCGGTTGGCCGTAAATTTGAATGCGACCGCCTAAACTGCTGATGCAGTCGCTGTAGATATCAGCCAGATTGGCCAGCATATTGTCATCAGTAATACTGAAATGCTGCAGCTGGCGTTCTAAATGCTGCAACTTGCCACCGAGTTTGTTCATATTGGCCGGTGTTTTGTTCAGTTTGCGCTCCAATGCCAGCACACCAACAATATAGCGGGTCAGCTCGACATCTTTTTGCGGTTTATCGCCCAGTTGGTCGATAATAAGTTGCAAACCGGTTTGCAGGTTAGCCTCAGCATTACCGTAAATTTGCAGAGGCTCCTGCGCATCAATCACGGCTACGCTGTTTAACATGACTGACAACGCGGCTTTATCTGTTTCGCTGCTGCGGGCTACGTTTTGCACCAACTTCAGTGCCTGACATAAGCCGGCCAGAGCAATAATTTGGGTAGAAAGGGAATATTGCATATTAGTTTAATGCCACATCAATAATGCCGCCGCCAAGGCAAACGTCGTCCAGATAAAACACGGCCGACTGACCGGGGGTTACGGCCTTTTGCGCCGTATCAAACAGCACGGTAACAGTGCCATCGGCATTGGGAGTTAAACTGCAGGGAATATCTGTTTGCCGGTAACGGGTTTTAACGGTGCAGCGTAACGCTTGTTGCGGGCCTTTGCGGTCGGTCCAATGCAGTTGATTGGCAACTAAACCTTTAGACAATAACCCGGGATGATCATGGCCTTGGGCAACAATTAACTGATTGCTATCAAGATTCTTGCCAATAACATACCAGGGCTCGTCACCGCCATCGCGCAGGCCACCGATGCCTAAGCCTTTACGTTGGCCCAGGGTGTGATACATCAGGCCTTCATGCCGGCCGATAATATCACCGTCTGCCGAGACAATATCACCCGGTTGTGCCGGTAAATACTGTCGCAGAAAGTCTTTAAATTTGCGCTCGCCGATAAAGCAGATGCCGGTACTGTCTTTTTTATCGTGGGTAATTAAGCCTTGTTGTTCTGCGATGGCACGCACTGCCGGCTTTTCCAGCTCACCCACCGGAAACAGCGTTTGTGCTACATGCTCTTCACCTATGGTATAGAGAAAGTAGCTTTGGTCTTTGTTGGTATCCAACCCGCGTAACAATTGCCAATGCCCGTTTTGTTGACGCCGGCGCACATAATGGCCGGTAGCAATATAGTCAGCGCCGAGCGCTTCGGCTGCAAATTCCAAAAAGGCTTTAAACTTAATTTCTTTGTTGCACATAATGTCAGGATTGGGCGTGCGGCCGGCTTTATATTCAGCCAGAAAGTATTCAAATACATTGTCCCAGTATTCGGCAGCAAAGTTTACTTTGTGCAGCACAATACCCAGTTTGTCGCAAACCGCCTGCGCGTCGCGCATGTCTTCAGCTGCCGCGCAGTATTCGTCGTTGTCGTCTTCTTCCCAGTTTTTCATAAACAGGCCTTCAACCTGATAGCCTTGCTGTAGCAGCAGATAGGCTGATACGGAAGAATCTACGCCGCCGGACATACCGACGATGACTTTTTTACTGTTGTTGGCTGAGCTGTCAGCTGAGCGGGTATCTGGCATAGCACTGCACTTTTAAAGGCTTAAAAAACAAGGCGCGGATTATACATTAAATTTATCGGCTGCGCATGCTATCGCGTTGGTTGAATAAGCGACAGCGGCAAGCGGACACCGTCGTTGTATAGCGTGATCGCATCACTGACCAGGCGGCTGCGCAGCGGTAAGCCGGCATTTGCCAGTTCAGTGGCGCCGTACCAATGCAGCGCCAGAATATCGCTATCTTGCGGTTGATATTGCACCGGCAGTGTTGCCGGCTCAAACACCACATTCAGCCGCACATAGCGATGGCCGTTAGCGGCGGTTAACTGCGAAATACCCAGCCAGGCTGAAGGTTCAAGCGTCAGGCCGGTTTCTTCAAACAGTTCGCGTTTTGCTGCATTGAGCAAGTCCTCATCTTGTTCAACATGGCCGGCGGGCTGATTCAGCACCCGCTTGCCGGTGAGTTTGTCAATTTCTTCTACCAGCAAAAACTTATGCTCAAAGCACACTATGGCGGCAACGGTAAGGTGCAGCTTTTCTCTGCTCATGGAGTCAGTATTATCCTTATTTCAGCGTTAACACTTTATATTGGCCGGGCGCTAAATCTGTAACAGTCCAATCGCCTATCCGGGCGCGGATTAAGCGCAAAGTAGGAAAGCCGACCGCGGCGGTCATGCGTCTTACCTGACGGTTACGGCCTTCAGTGATAGTCAGACTTATCCAACAGGTAGGTATATTGGCACGATGGCGCACCGGCGGCTGGCGTGGCCAAACCGCAGGTTCAGCCAAACGCTGTGCCACCGCCGGCAAGGTTAAGCCATCATTTAATTGCACCCCGGCCGTTAATTGTGCCAGCGCCGCGTCGGTTATTTCACCTTCAAGCTGTGCCCAATACGTTTTGGCCATTTTGTGCTTAGGATCGCTGATGCGGTGCTGTGTTTGGCCGCAGTTAGTTAACAACAACAAGCCTTCGCTATCGCGGTCGAGCCGGCCGGCGGCGTACACGTCGGGAATAGTAATAAAATCAGCCAGGGTAGTGCGCGGTGGCGTACTGTTTTCGGTAAACTGGCACAATACGTCAAAGGGTTTGTTAAACAGCACTATTACCGGATGCGCGACTTTGGTCGCATTGCGTTTTTTCGTATATGGATTATTTTGTAAATTCTGTCTGCTGCGCACAGGTTTCTCTGTCTTTTTATGGCTGAAATTCATAGCATCCTGTGGCTTTACAGTTGCTGTTAGTATTGCTTAACAAAGCGTGTTGTCCGGCCAAAATTGCAGCTACTGTATCCGGCCGGGTTGCTCTGCCGGCTGCCTATTTTATTGAATGTCATGCTGCTATACTACCGCCGCTTTGCAACAAATGCGTTTAAAACATCAACATCGCCCGGATGAAGGTGCGAACTGGCCAGCATAAGCCAGCTGATCGCGAACACATTACAGGAACTAACATGTCAAAAGAAATTGCAAAAATTATCTACACTGAAACCGATGAAGCGCCGGCGTTGGCGACTTATTCATTACTGCCTATAGTACAGGCTTTTTCTGCTGCTGCCGGTATTGCGGTAGAAACCCGTGATATTTCTCTTTCCGGCCGTATTATTGCCAACTTTCCGGATTTCTTAAAGCCTGAACAACGTATTGCTGATGCCTTAACTGAACTGGGCACCCTGGCGAATCAACCGGACGCCAACATCATTAAGCTGCCGAATATCAGTGCGTCTATTCCACAGTTAAAAGCAGCAATTAAAGAATTGCAACAACAGGGTTATGCACTGCCTGACTATCCGGCCGAAGCAAAAACCGAGCAAGAGCGCGATGTCAAAGCGCGCTATGACAAAATTAAAGGCAGTGCGGTAAACCCGGTGCTGCGTGAAGGCAACTCCGACCGTCGTGCACCGGCTTCTGTTAAACAATACGCGAAGAAAAATCCGCACAGCATGGGGGCATGGGCTTCTGATTCTAAATCTCATGTCGCGCACATGACACAAGGCGATTTTTACGGTAGCGAAAAATCAGTGACTTTTGCCCAAGCCGATACGCTGAAAATTCAGCATATTGCTAAAGACGGCGCTGTGTCGGTATTAAAAGACAAGGTTGCAGTACTGGCAGGCGAAGTGGTTGACGCCGCTACGATGAGTAAAAATGCGCTGCGGGCGTTTTATCAGCAGGAAATTGCTGCAGCTAAGCAACAAGAGGTGCTGTTATCGCTGCATTTAAAAGCCACCATGATGAAGGTGTCTGATCCTATTTTGTTCGGCCATGCGGTTACCGTGTTTTTTAAACCGGTATTTGAAAAACATGCCGCGTTGTTTGCTGAGCTGGGTGTAGATGTAAACAACGGTGCCGGCGATATGTTTGCCAAAATAGCTACCTTGCCGCAGGCGAAACAAGATGCTGTGTTGGCTGATATTAAAGCGTGTTACGCCGCCCAACCTGAGTTGGCTATGGTGAATTCTGACAAAGGCATTACCAACCTGCATGTACCGAGTGATGTGATTATTGATGCCTCTATGCCGGCAATGATCAGAAGCTCCGGTAAGATGTGGGGCACGGATGGTAAGTTAAAAGATACCAAAGCCATGATCCCGGATCGTTGCTATGCCGGTGTATATCAGGAAACAATAGATTTTTGCCGTAAAAATGGTGCTTTTGACCCGCGCACTATGGGCTCAGTACCGAACGTTGGCTTGATGGCGCAAAAAGCAGAAGAATACGGTTCACACGATAAAACCTTTGAAATTGCCGCTGACGGCAAAGTGCAGGTGCTGAACAGCAAAGGTGACGTGGTGTTTGAGCATGCTGTAGAGCAGGGCGATATCTGGCGTATGTGTCAGGTAAAAGATGCGCCAATTCGTGACTGGGTAAAACTGGCGGTAAACCGCGCACGCTTGAGCAATACTCCGGCGGTGTTCTGGTTAGACAGCGCACGGGCGCATGATGCTCAGCTGATTGTTAAAGTTAAAGCCTATCTGCAAGAGCATGATACCAGCGGCCTCGATATTCAAATTCTGGCACCGGTAGAAGCCACGCGTTTATCGCTGCAGCGCATGAAGCAGGGGCTGGATACTATTTCAGTTACCGGTAACGTACTGCGGGATTATTTAACTGACTTATTCCCGATTTTGGAACTTGGCACCAGCGCTAAAATGTTGTCAGTTGTGCCGCTGATGAACGGTGGTGGCTTGTTTGAAACTGGCGCCGGTGGCTCTGCACCGAAGCACGTAGAGCAGTTTATCGAAGAAGACTATTTACGCTGGGATTCGCTGGGTGAGTTTTTAGCACTGGCAGCGTCACTGGAACATTTAAGCCAGGTTACCGGCAATAATAAAGCTAAAGTATTAGCTGATGCACTGGATGCGGCAACGGCGAAGTTTTTAGATAACGATAAGTCGCCGCGGCGTAAGCTGGGCGAGCTGGACAACCGTGGCAGCCATTTCTACCTGGCTATGTACTGGGCAGAAGCCTTGGCCGCGCAAACGGCTGACGCTGAGCTACAGGCCCGTTTTGCTAAACTGGCAACAGTGCTGCAGCAACAGGAAGCGACTATTGTTGCTGAGCTAAACGGTGCCCAGGGTAAGGCAGTGGATATTGGTGGTTACTACAAGCCAAATCCGCAATTGGCCGCTAAAGCAATGCGCCCGAGCCACACCTTTAATAAGGCGTTAGCTAACGCTTAAAGCAGCGTAGTTTCAGGAAAAGTAAAAGCAGGCATTACGCCTGCTTTTTTGTGCCGTCAATTAGCTTAGCACTATGCGAATATCTGTCGTGCGAAGAATTACTCTATCAGGTCGTCGGGCACTTTAATATTCACGGCGTGTAAACCTTTAGGGCCCTCAGACAAGTCGAATTCGACATCTTGTCCGGCCTTTAGCGTGCGGTAGCCGTCCATGCTAATGGTTGAATAATGAGCAAAGATATCTTCATCACGGCCATCTTCACGAATAAATCCAAATCCTTTGGCATTATTGAACCATTTTACTTTACCGGTAGCCATACAACTTACTTCCTTCTCTAAGTTAGCTAAATTCTGTATTCTAGTCTCGATGGTGGGATTGTTGTTGATCCCAACAACTAATGTAGATAATTTGAGCATACAGTCAAGTTATTTGCAAAATTAAACTTAAATTTTACCAATAATTAACCTAAAGCTCCTTTGATGGAATACACAGGCATGGCTATAGTTTATGAGCGGGAATAAAGATGACAACGTACAACATGGTGGTTTAGAGGAATTAACACGGCAACGTGTTGCTCCGCCGCCAATGTACAAAGTGGTATTACATAACGACGATTACACACCGATGGATTTTGTTATCGATGTTTTAAGTCGCTTTTTTAATATGCAGTATGAGCAGGCAACCGAAGTGATGTTAAAAGTGCATTATGAGGGGAAAGGAATTTGTGGTGTTTTTACCGCGGAGATCGCGGAGACCAAAGTGCAGCAGGTGACGCAATACGCGAAAGAGCATCAACACCCGTTGCTATGTACCATGGAGCGCGCATAAGGTAAGTCTTTGCATGATTCTGGTGTCGTTACTCAGGTGGATTAGGAGTGGTGTATGTTAAATAAAGATCTTGAGTTAACTCTGAATTTGGCTTTCAGGTTTGCGCGTGAGCGTCGTCATGAATATATGACCGTAGAACATTTATTATTAGCCTTACTGGACAACCCGGCTGCCGGTGATGCGCTGCGCTCATGCGGTGCCAATATAGAAAAACTGCGGCTGGAACTGGCCAGTTTTATCGATTCCACCACCCCGGTACTGCCGGACGGTGAGGCAGAGCGCGATACCCAACCTACATTGGGGTTTCAGCGTGTTCTGCAACGGGCAGTGTTTCATGTGCAGTCATCCGGCAAATCTGAAGTCACCGGTGCCAATGTGCTGGTGGCTATTTTTAGCGAGCAGGAATCACAAGCAGTATATTTGCTGAAGAAAATCGACATTACCCGACTGGATGTAGTGAATTTTATCTCCCATGGTGTAACCAAAACTGAAAAACTTGAGCAACACGACGAACATGCGCAGGAAGAAGGCACCGAATCGGTTGCTGATGACAGCAAGTATCTGGAAAACTTCACTGCAAACCTGAATGTGCAGGCCAAAAACGGCCATATTGACCCGCTGATTGGCCGTGAGCATGAGGTCGAGCGCGCTATTCAGGTGTTATGCCGGCGCAAGAAAAATAATCCACTGTTAGTCGGCGAGGCCGGTGTAGGCAAAACCGCTATTGCTGAAGGTCTGGCGTACCGTATTGTGCACAACGAAGTGCCGGACGTGATTGCTAACGCCACCATATATTCTCTGGATATGGGCGCACTGCTGGCAGGCACCAAATACCGCGGCGATTTTGAAAAACGGTTGAAGTCTTTACTGAAAGAACTGGAGCGTGAAAAAGACGCTATTTTGTTTATTGATGAAATTCATACCGTCATCGGTGCCGGTGCGGCTTCCGGTGGTGTAATGGATGCCAGTAATTTAATTAAGCCGTTGTTGTCCAGTGGTCGTTTGCGTTGTATGGGGTCGACCACGTATCAGGAATTTAAAAGTATTTTTGAAAAAGACACCGCGCTGGTACGTCGTTTTCAAAAAATTGATGTGGCAGAGCCCAGCGTGGAAGACACCACCCGTATTCTGCTGGGCTTAAAAGAGCGCTACGAGCAACACCATAATGTGCGTTACACGCAAAAAGCTATTCGGGCCGCAGCAGAGTTGTCTGCTAAGTATATTAATGAGCGGCACTTACCGGATAAAGCCATAGACGTTATCGACGAAGCCGGCGCCAGCCAGCGTTTATTGCCGTCGTCTAAGCGGAAAAAAGTGATTAATGTGCCGGAAATTGAGCATGTTATTGCCAAGATGGCACGCATTCCGGAGAAATCGGTGTCGGCCTCAGATAAAGATGTGTTGGCAAATTTAGACCGCAACTTAAAACTGGTGGTGTTTGGTCAGAACGAACCGATTGAAGTGTTAACGTCGGCTATTCGTTTATCACGCTCTGGTTTGGGCAACGAAGAAAAACCGATCGGTAATTTCCTGTTTGCCGGCCCGACAGGGGTAGGTAAAACCGAAGTTACCAAGCAACTGGCAAAAGCCTTAGGCGTTGAGTTACTGCGCTTTGATATGTCGGAGTATATGGAGCGCCATGCGATCAGTCGTTTAATTGGTGCACCACCAGGCTATGTCGGCTTTGAGCAGGGTGGTTTGTTAACTGATGCGGTATCGAAGCATCCGTATTCAGTGGTGTTGCTGGATGAAATCGAAAAAGCACACAGCGACATTTATAATATTTTGCTGCAGGTGATGGATCACGGTACCTTAACCGACAATAACGGCCGGAAAATTGATTTCCGTAACGTGGTGTTGGTAATGACCACTAATGCCGGGGTGCAGGAAACCATCCGTAAATCGATTGGTTTTAAACAGCAGGATCATAGCCATGATGCGTTGTCGGAAATAAACCGTACCTTTAGTCCGGAATTCAGAAACCGGCTCGATGGTATTATTTGGTTTCAACATTTGGCGGCGGACATTATTCTGCAAATTGTGGATAAGTTTGTTTGTGATTTGCAGGTACAGCTGGATAAAAAACAGGTGTCAATGGAGCTGAGCAGTGCTGCAAGACAATGGCTGGCAGATAAAGGCTATGACCATGCCATGGGCGCACGGCCGATGGCCAGGGTTATTCAGGAACAGCTGAAAAAGCCGTTGGCGAATGAAATTCTGTTTGGTCGTCTGATGCACGGTGGCGATGTTCGCGTTGATCTGCTCAATGATCAGCTGAGCTTTATTTACCAGACAACAAAAGAAGCCGCACTGGCGGATTGAGTAGCCTGGATGGTATCAGTTAAAACACTAAACCCGGCATTTGCCGGGTTTGTATTATCTGTCAGTTATTTGGGCCGGCTTAACGCTGGCGGAACACGATACGGCCTTTGCTTAAATCGTATGGTGTTAACTCAACGGTTACCTTATCGCCGGTTAAAATACGGATGTAGTTCTTACGCATTTTACCTGAAATATGAGCGATAACGACATGGCCGTTTTCCAGTTCAACTTTGAACATGGTATTTGGCAGGGTATCCAAAATGGTACCTTGCATTTCAATTACGTCTTCCTTCGCCATTCAGCGCACTTGCCTCTTAATTTTGGGTGAACCATAAAAAAACTGCGCAGATTGTGCCGAAATCATCAGCATAAGTAAAGCGACAAGCGCTTTTTTAGCCAAATGAGTGCCATTCGCCCTGAATAAACCGCTGCTGTGGTAAAAAAGCGGCTTTATAGGCCATTTTCCGGCATTCATCAATTTGGTACCCCAGGTACAACCAATTTTTCTGCTGCTGTGCTGCACATTGCAGCAAATATAAGATGGCCAGCAGGCCGGGCGAGAAAACACTGACATCGGGATGAAAGAAAGTGTATACCGCAGAGTAAGCGTCTGCGGTTTCGTCCACTATGCTAACGGCGACTAATTGTTGTTGATAATATTGCTCCAGATAGTGCACTTTTAACCAACTGCAATTTAGCATGGCATCGAGCTGTTGCCGTGCCGGCGGAAACATACTGCTGTCGGCATGTTTATGATTTATGTAGCTGGCAAACAGCGGAAAGTAATCTGTTCTGATATTGCTACTCAACTTGTACTGCCAGTCGGCGCGGGCGGCGTTTTTCAGTAAGCGCCGCTGGCTGCGGCTGGCTTTAAAAGCTGCAGGGTTAATGCGAACAGAGTGACAAGCGCGACAAGCCGGGCAGTGTGGTGTATACAGTTGCTCACCACTGCGGCGAAAATTAAGTTGCAGTAATTGTTGATATAATTGCGCATCAAGTGGTTGTTCCGGCAGCAAAAACACCAGTTGCTCCTGCTGTGTTGCCAGATAACTGCACTGCGCCGGTGCCGTCAGGCCAAAGCGTAGTTCATGCATCTCCGCTGTCCAATAGCAGTGTATTCGCCCGCCAATGTGATGTTGGGGTAAGTTTTGCAGCATAATGTTGCAACAGTATAATGTACTCTTCGCGTGGTAATGGTTTAGCACCTAACTGCAACAAAAACGGGTTAGGTAACTGGCAGTCAATCCAACCCGGCGCTACCTGTTGCAGATGTTGCTGCAGGGCAACCAATGCCAGTTTGGCAGTGTCCGGTAACAGATTAAACATTGACTCGCCACAAAACAGGCTACCCACTAACACTCCATATAAACCGCCAACCAATTTATCCTGCTGCCACACTTCAATACTGTGCGCGTAGCCTTGTAAATGCAATTGCAGATAGGCTTGTTGCATTTCGGGCAGGATCCAGGTTCCGGGTTGTTTTGCGCGTGGCGCAGCGCAGTGTGCCATTACCTGAGAAAACGCTTTATTAACACTGAAATGCAAGCGGTATCGCTTCAGTTGTTTTCTCAAGGTGCGGTTAAGCTTCAGGGTGTCAGGCGCAAAAATGGCGCGTTGTGACGGGCTCCACCACAGCAGGGGATCGCCCTCGCTAAACCAGGGGAATATTGCTTGTGAATAAGCACTGAGCAACCGGGCCGGGCTTAAATCGCCCCCCATAGCTAATAAGCCATCAGGATTGCTCAGCGCCCGATGCAGTGGTGGAAAACTGACATCGTGCGCAGACAGTTCAGGCAGGTAAATGGCCATAGCCGAACCGGTTTACTTACTCAGCGCATCCAGATAGCGCTCGGCATCCAGCGCTGCCATACAACCGGTGCCGGCAGAGGTAATAGCCTGGCGATAGATATGATCAGACACATCACCGGCGGCAAATACGCCCTCAATACTGGTTTGCGTGGCATTGCCTTCACTGCCGCTCTGCACTTTTAAATAGCCGCCGTTCATCTCAAGCTGACCTTTAAACATGTCAGTGTTAGGCTGGTGACCAATGGCGATAAACACGCCCTGCAGTGCCAGTTGTTCATCTGCTTCACCTTTGGTTGACTTTAACCGTACGCCGTTTACACCCATGTCATCGCCCAGCACTTCTTCCAACTCGCGGTGGGTGTGCAGCACAATATTACCGCTGGCTACTTTAGCCATTAAGCGATCGACCAGAATTTTCTCTGCTTTAAAACTGTCGCGACGGTGCACTAAATGCACTTCAGCGGCAATGTTAGATAAGTACAGGGCTTCTTCCACGGCTGTATTACCACCACCGACAACGGCAACCTTTTGGTTACGGTAAAAGAAACCGTCGCAGGTAGCACAAGCAGATACGCCCCGGCCGCTGTAAGCTTGCTCAGATGGCAGGCCCAGGTATTTGGCGGAAGCGCCGGTACAGATAATTAATGCATCACAGCTGTAGACGCCATTATCACCGGTGAGGGTAAAGGGGCGCTGTTGCAGGTTAACTGTGTGAATATGGTCAAACACAATTTCGGTATTGAAGGTTTCGGCGTGTTCACGCATGCGGTCCATCAATGCCGGACCGGTTAAACCATGCGCATCACCCGGCCAGTTTTCTACTTCTGTTGTGGTTGTCAGCTGGCCGCCTTGTTGCATGCCGGTGAGTAATACCGGATTCAGGTTTGCGCGGGCTGCATATACAGCAGCAGTGTAGCCGGCAGGGCCTGAACCTAAAATAAGCAGGCGACTGTGTTTGATATCTGACATTCATTTCTCCGAAAACAACTTAATTAACAGCGGTAATGGCGACGATTCTAAAAGAATGCAACCCCAAGCGAAAGTGCTGCCGGACATTTAATCTGTGCTGTGCTGTAAAGCCTTGCTTGCTATGCTATTGTTTAAATCTGCTGTTGTTAACCGGTTTATAATTCAGGCCACAACCAAACCCGAGGTTGTATTGCACTACCGCGAAAAATGGATCATTTTCATAGTGCAGCTCATCACAGTCTTGATACTGCTGGTAAGCAACGCTGCACTGTCTGTTGAACGTTTTCAACGCATTGGCGTTGACGACGGCTTGCCCAATGCCACAATTTACAGTGTGACGCAGGATCAAACCGGCTTTATCTGGCTGGGGTCTACCAATTCCGGCTTGTTACGTTTCGATGGCTATCGTTTTGCCTCTTTTGCCTTACTTACCGCGGCTGAGCAATTGCAGCATCAAACCCCCGATGTCGGTGTCATTTTATTCGATAAAGCCAATAACCTGTGGGCAGGAACCTGGGGGTTAGGCTTATCGGTTCTGGAGGCACAAAGCGGTGCTTTGCGACGCTTTACCGCAGCAGACGGTTTGGCCGGTGACGAAGTGCAGGCCTTGTTACAGGATAATGCCGGTAATATCTGGGTGGGCACTACCAAGGGTTTAAGTGTGATTAGCGCAGATTTTCGTATAACTACTGTTGGTGCGGCGAACACGGCGCAAGCATTGGCTGAACAGCGGATTTGGAGCCTTAGCCAGTCAGAGGACGGCAGTATCTGGATTGGTACTTCTGCCGGCTTACACCGTTGGCAGGCTGACAGCGGCTTAAGTCAGGTGGTTGAGTTGGTACCGGGGGCCGACCGTTTAAGTCGTGCCAATGAAATTCGGGCGTTATTGGTGGATGGCAACACATTGTGGATTGGCAGCCGCAGTGGCTTGTATCGTTATTCTGTGGCAGAAAACCGCTTCAACCCGGATGTGATAACCGGTACCGGGGCATTGTTGATTAATGTATTAGCACTTGACCGTAGCAATAACGATCTGCTAATCGGCAGCTATACCGGCTTGCATCGCTATAACCGCACTGAAGCAGGGGGCAAAGCGCAGGTATCTGCTGCCGCTCAGTTGGCACAGGTTAATGTGCGTAGTATTTTACAAGACAGAACCGGCGTTATCTGGCTAGGCTCACGCGAGGGCGGGGTCTATCGCGGTATTATCACCAGTAAAGCCTTCAGCGGTATTGCCGGTTATGCAGCGGAACTTGCTGCAACGAACTTTTCCGTAACGGCTGTGTTTAAGTCAGAGCAACAATTATGGCTGGGCAGCACAGATAAAATCATAGTGTTGGATACCGATAGCGGGGCTTATCAGCAGATCCTTACCGGAAGCCGGGTTAATGCCATTGAGCGCAGCGCAGATCAGCAGATGTATATTGCAACTGACAACGGCCTGTTTCGTTACAGCAGTGCTACACAGTTAGAGAAGGTCGACACGCCTTTTGTGTTGGCCGGTGTTGCTAACCGTAATGTCAGAGATTTGCATATTGCACCGGACGGTACTTTTTATCTTGGTTTATGGGGCGAGGGCGTTGTTGCCTGGCAACCAAAGTCGCAACAGACCCGGCGTTGGTTAGAAAATTTAGCCAAAGAGCGGGTAGGTAATGCGGTACAGAATATTTTTGTCAGTGCTGATCAGCAACTATGGGTGGCAACCCGCTACAGTGGTTTGTATCAGATAAACTTAACCGCCGGTAACATTATCCGGCACGGTACCACTACAGCAACGGCGTTGCAGCTGCCTGACGATGATGTGCAATGTGTGCGTCAGTATGCGCAGCAGTTGTTGGTTTGTACCAGAGCGGGAGCGGTATTGTACAACCGTAAAACCGGTCAGCATCAGTTGATTACCATGGCTGACGGCTTACCTGATAATAATGTGCTCGGCGGCTACCAACAAGACGAGCATCAGCTGTGGCTGATGACAGCACATGGTTTGAGTTTGCGCCCGGCGCAGCAACAGCACTTTATTCATTACAACAGTCAGGATGGCATGGTGAGCTCAGAGCTGAATGCCAATGCGGTGTATGGCGATATTAACCGGCTCTATTTTGGTGCTGTCAGTGGTCTGGTCGTTGTAAAACCGGAGCTACTGCAAAGCAACCGGCAACAACCGCAGCCGGTATTGTCGGCGCTGATGATTGAGCAGCAACCCCTGCAGTTCAGACCACATCAGCAGAGCTGGCCGCTGATAGAAGTTTTGCCGACACAGCACAGCATGATGTTTGAATTCAGTGCGCTCGATTTTCAGGACCCGTTGCGTAACCGGTTTTATTACCGGCTTGAAGGACTTGAGCAAGATTGGGTGCTGGCGCAGGGACACCGTGCATATTATGCTAACCTGGCGCCGGGCACTTATCCATTGTGGTTAAAGGCATCAAATAATCATGGCGTGTTCAGTAAAGAGCAACAAGTTGCCACCTTATTAGTATTGCCACATTGGTGGCAGCAGCCCTGGGTAATATTTATTATCGTGCTGGTTTTGGTTGCCATGTTATGGCTGCTGCATCAGTACCGGCTGCGCCACATCCGGCAAATTAACCGCTTGTTGCAAGCGGCGATGGAAAACAAAGCCAAAGCACAGTTAATTTTAGAAACACGGGTAACGGAGCGTACCAGAGCATTGGAAGAAAGTTCGGTTACGTTATCGCTTCGTACCAAACAGTTAGAGCACAGCCTGGCTGAGCTGGCCAAAACCAACCGCGAGCTAAAGCGCTTAGATAAACTAAAAGATGAATTTATTGCAACGGTAAGCCACGAGTTGCGAACCCCGTTGACGGCAATACGCGGCGCCATAGGCCTGATTGCCCGGAAGGTAGTGGCTCCGGACACCGCGGTTTATAATAACATGCTGCAAACTGCGCAAAGCAGTAGTGAAAGATTATCAAATTTAATTAATGATTTACTTGATCTGCAGAAGTTCTCTGCCGGTACCTTTACACTTAATTTAACCAAAATAAATTTATACGATTTGGCACAGCAAGCGGTGTTGGCAATGCAGCCCTATGCTACCCGGTACCGGATAGATTTGGTGTTTTCCCCCGGCACCGACGAAGCGCTTTGGGTGTTGGCTGATACCTTACGGTTACGCCAGGTGATGGATAACCTGATTTCTAATGCGGTAAAGTTTTCGCCGCCTGATGCGGTGGTTGTGGTGCGGTTAAGCCGCAGCGAGCATGACGCTCGTTTTGAAGTGGAAGATCATGGCAACGGTATACCCGAAGCATTTCAATCACAGATTTTCCAAAAGTTTTCTCAGGCGGATGGTTCTGACAGCAGGCTAAAAGAGGGGACCGGGCTGGGTTTAGCCATTTGCAAAAAAATTATTGAGAATCATCAGGGGCAGATCAATTTCAGTACAAGCCCGGGCGAGGGCAGTATCTTTTGGTTTAAGTTAACCCTGGTCTGCGCCAGTAACGAAACAGCCGATAAAACGTTAACATAGGTAACTTTATGTTTTTCCGCGATGGCCTGTTCCTGAATAAGTCATTTTGTTTCTGATAGTTATCTATTTTTCCTGTAATGGGTTTGTCTCATACATTTGTAAAGAATTTATAATACTAATGTAATGGCCTTTTGCTAAGGCCGTGGTTATTTTTTGTGCAGCAGGATGCCGCAGTTACAACAAGGACCATAAAAATTAACCAAGGGTAATATAATGAAAAAGATGACTACGATACTGGCAGCTGCTTCTGCCGGTTGTTTTGCTCTAAGCCTGACTTCCGTCGCTGTTGCTGATGGCATGAAAAAACCAGAACCAAAACTTAGCCTGGCTGAGCTGGCAAGCGATAAAACCACCCGCTATATCATTAAATTCAAAGAGCCTGTGGCAACAATGAGTGTTGACGGCAGCGCCAAGCGGGCAGAGTTTTCAACATTGCGGGCACAGCAGGTATTACAAAAAGCCAATGTTAATGCGTTATCTCATCTTAAATCCGTGCATGCCAGCGTGGCAGAGTTAACGGCGAAACAGCGTATGCTGCTGCAAAATGATCCTAACGTTGAATATATCGAGGAAGATCATAAGCGTTATTTAATGGATGTGATCACGCCTATGGCTCAAACCACGCCTTATGGTATCAACATGGTGCAGGCTAATCAGGTAAGTGATGGCAGCGCCGGTAATACCAAAGTGTGTGTTATTGACACTGGTTATACTTCTGGTCATGAAGATTTACAAAGCTCCGGCGTAACCGGTTATTCGTTTTCCGGCCATGGTAATTGGTATCAGGATGGTAACGGCCACGGTACCCATGTTGCCGGTACTATGGTAGCGCTAAACAATAACAGCGGCGTAGTCGGTGTTATCGGCTCCGGCCAGGCAGGCGTACACATTGTTAAAATATTCAATAACTCCGGTAACTGGACTACAGCGTCAAACCTGATCACGGCTATTCAGTCTTGTAAAGATGCCGGCGCCAAAGTGGTCAATATGAGTTTGGGTGGTGGTTCATCTAACCAAACAGAAAATAACGCCATGACCAACTTCTACAATGGCGGCATGCTGTTGGTAGCAGCTGCGGGTAATGGGGGGAACACCAGCTTCTCATATCCTGCCTCATATAATGCGGTAGTGTCGGTGGCGGCGGTAAACTCTTCTGCAGCCTTAGCCAGCTTTTCACAGCGTAACTCGCAGGTTGAAATTGCCGGCCCGGGGGTAAGCGTAAACTCAACCTGGAACAATGGCGGCTATAACAGCATCAGCGGCACATCAATGGCGTCGCCTCATGTAGCCGGTGTTGCAGCCTTGGTTTGGAGTAACCATCCGCAGTGTACTGCTGCACAAATTCGTAGTGCGCTTAATGCAACGGCAGAAGACCGCGGTGCAGCAGGGCGTGATACGTCCTATGGTTGGGGTATTGTAAAAGCCAAAGCTGCACATGATTATTTAACCAACAATGGCTGTGATGGTTCAGGTGGCGGCGAACCACCACCGGGCGGTGGTGCGACTTTCCCTGACTTGTCCGCAACCAGTGGTCAGTGGTTAAGAGGCAGCTACACTATCCCGTCAGGTGTCTCAACGGTAACCTTCCAAATCTCCGGTGGTTCAGGTGATGCAGACTTGTATGTGCGTTATGGCAGTGAGCCAACAACAACAGCATACAATTGCCGGCCTTATCTGAATGGTAATAATGAAGTTTGTACTATTAACAATCCGCAGGCCGGTACCTGGCATGTCGGTGTTCGTGCTTACACTGCCTTTAGCGGTGTAACCTTCAGTTACCAATACTGATCACGCTACAACGCTAAAACAGGCCGGTTTAACCGGCCTGTTTTTTCTGTTAAACCGGCAAGACGTAATAGTACACCGATAGAAAATGCAAAATGCTGCCGGCCAGTACAAACAGATGCCAGATGGCATGATGCAAAAATAAGCGTTTCCAGGCGTAGAAAATCACCCCAAACGAATAACTCAGCCCTCCGGCGACCAGTAGCCACATACCGCCCGCCGCTACATTTTCCAGCATAGGCTTTATTGCCAGGATCACTAACCAGCCCATACCCAGATACAAACCCAAAGACAATTTTTTGTATTTCAATCCGGTAGCCAGTTCAATAATGACTCCGGCTAAGGCAACAGTCCATATCAGGCCGAACAGCCATAAACCCCAGCTGTCACGCAAATTTATCAGCGTAAAAGGGGTGTAGGTGCCGGCTATCAGAATAAAAATTGCTGCGTGATCCAGTTGGCGCAGCCGGCGTTTTATGTCGATGTTGTGAATGGAGTGATATAAGGTCGAACTGCAATACAGCAGGATAAGACTGCTACCATAAATAATGCTGCTGGCCAGATGCCAGTTGTCGCCTGCCGGCACTGATACCAGTAACATCAGCACCAGTGCAATAACACTTAACACAGCGCCTATGCCGTGGCTAATAGCATGCAGCAACTCTTCAACTGCGGAGTAATGGGTGGTTGTCATATCAATTTACCAGGCTGAAACACAAGCTATCTTAGCATGATAGCGCGCACTGCCAAGCTGTAACCCGGCAGGAATTGCCGGTAGAATGCTGCTTTTTCCCCGGGAGCAGTTATGTCTGAGCACAGATCGCCACATTTGGTTATCATTGGCTATGTTTGGCCGGAGCCAAACTCGTCTGCCGCCGGTTACCGTATGCTGAGTTTAATTAAGTTGTTTCTGGCTAAAGGCTGGCAGGTAAGTTTTGCCAGTGCGGCAGAACCCGGACCGCATCGCTACCCGCTGGCTGAGCTGGGAGTAACTGAGCATAGTATTTTGCTTAATGACTGCAGCTTTGAGCATTGGCTGCAACAGCAGGCGCCGCAAGCAGTGATGTTTGACCGCTTTATGCTGGAGGAGCAATTTGGTTGGCGGGTAGAGCTGGCGTGCCCGCAAGCGCTGCGTATATTGGATATGGAAGACTGCCATGCCCTGCGCGATGCGCGCCAGCGCTGTTTTAACGCCGGCCAGGCTGTGGGTGCAGAAGATCTGAACTCAGAATTGGCGCTGCGCGAAATTGCAGCTATTTATCGCTGCGATCTAACGCTGGTGATCTCAGAATATGAACTGCAGTTGTTACAGCAACACTATAAAGTGCCGCCAGCACTGTTATGTTATTGCCCGTTTTTGCTTGATGATGTGCCACAGCTTGCGTTGCCGGATTATGAAAGGCGGCAACATTTTATTGCCATCGGTAATTTTCGTCATGCGCCTAACTGGCATGCCGTATTGTGGTTAAAGCAGGAAATCTGGCCATTGATCCGCCAACAGTTACCGCAGGCAGAATTGCACATTTACGGTGCTTACCCGCCGCCCAAAGCCACCGCACTACATAACCCTAAACAAGGTTTTTTTATCAAAGGCTGGGCCGAAGACGCTTTAGCGGTGATGCAACAGGCGCGGGTGTGTTTGGCGCCGCTGGCGTTTGGTGCCGGGTTAAAGGGCAAGTTGCTGGACGCCATGCGCTGCGGTACACCCAATGTGACTACGGCAGTGGGCGCTGAGGGTATGACAATAGAAAGCGGCTGGGGCGGCGTAATTGCACAGGACAGCAATAGTATTGCTATGGCTGCAGTAAGTTTGTATCAACAACCTGAGCGTTGGCACCAGGCACAGCAAACAGGTTTGGATATCGTGCAGCAAAAGTTTACTTTGGCACAACATGAAGCACGGATCTGGCAACAATTTAACGCGGTAAGGCAAGCTATTGAGAGCCACCGCCAGGCTAATTTTACCGGGCTGATGTTAAGGCACCATAATTATCGCAGTACCAAATTTATGGGGCAATGGATTGAAGCAAAAACGCGTCTGGCTGCGTTAACACAGCCAGACTGACGCTGTATTAACGACAACCTCTTGGCTGGCGTTGTTTATCGCCCAGTCGCGTTGTCCAAACTGCAGCTGCAGACTGGCCATTACCACTGCTTTTGGCTTTAGCGGCTTTAGCCGGTTTTGCCGCAGCAGGTTTGGCTGCTGCTTTGGCCGGAGCGGCTTTCTTTTCTGCTGCCGGTGTGGCTTTGGCTGCACTTTTAGCGGTACCTTTTGCGGCACTGTAGCTGGCACCTAATTCAGCCAGCTCCGCCAGACGGATATTCTTACCACCATCTACGCTAAACCAACCCGGTTTTTGTTCCAGTTGCGGCGCTTTACCAAAGGCAGCGGTGTAGGCTGCGGTAAAGTCAGCAACAACCTGATCTTTGTCCAATTTACTCATACGGATCCTTAACAGACATTATTTAAGCAACTAGCCCGCTATTTATACAACATTTTGCCACTGTTAGACAAATGTGCCTGATTTTTTTAGCTGTTGCAGTACAATACGGCTACCAACAACAGCGGAAAGCCAGTCGATGATAGATCGCGACCAGTTAGTTGAATTTCTGAATACCGAGTTACAAAGTGAAAAAATTCGTGATTATTGCCCCAATGGTTTGCAGGTAGAGGGCAAGGCACGGATTGCCCGGCTGGTTACCGGGGTTACTGCCAGCCAGGCCTTACTGGATGCCGCTGTTGCGGTGAACGCTGATGCGATATTAGTGCATCACGGCTATTTTTGGAAAAACGAAACCGCATCGGTAACCGGCATTAAGAAAAAGCGTCTGCAAACCTTGCTTTGCCATGACATCAATTTGCTGGCTTATCATTTACCGTTGGATGTGCATCCCCGGCTTGGCAATAATGCGCAATTAGGCCACTTACTTAAGGCGCAAAATATCACGGCTGTTGCCACGGCCGAGCCCAATGGCGTGCTGATGCAGGGCGAGCTGGTACAAGCGGCGCCGGTACAACAGCTTGCCGCCGGTTTAGAGAAAGTGCTGGGCAGACAAGTTCTGTTACACGCAGCGGGCAGCCATGCGGTCAGCAAACTGGCATGGTGCACCGGTGGCGGGCAGGGCTATATCGAGCAGGCGGCTGCAGCCGGCGCGCAACTGTTTATCAGCGGCGAAGTATCAGAGCAAACTATTCATTTATCGCGTGAGCTGGGTATTCATTTTATCGCCGCCGGCCATCATGCTACCGAACGTTATGGTGTCAAAGCACTGGGCGAATTTATTGCGCAGCAGTTTGCGTTGGATGTGCAGTTTATTGATATTGATAATCCGGCATGACACAAAAAACTGATCGCAGCTTTGATGGTATCGCGGCCAAATTTGCGCACAATATTTACAGCAATACCAAGGGTAAATTGCGCCAATTAGTTTTACTGCGGGATTTAGCCGAACTTAAACTGTTACAACAACCCTGCCATATCCTCGATGTCGGCGCGGGGCAGGGGCAGTTAGCATTGGCTCTGGCTGCGCAGGGCCATCGCGTGCATTTAACCGATATTTCTGCCGACATGTTGCAACTGGCACAGCAACAAGCCCTGAAGCAGGGCGCTGATAACGTCAGCTTTGCGCAGGTTGGTCTGGCGGAGCTGGCGGCCACGCATCAGCAACAGTATCAGCTGGTGTTGTGTCACGCCATGCTGGAATGGTTGGCTCAGCCTGAATTGGCTATTGCGCAACTGCGGCAGATGGTTGCGCCCGGAGGAGTGTTATCGCTGATGTTTTATAACAAAGATGCCAAGCGTTTTGGCAATATTTTGTTTGGCAACTTTGATTATGTCGTAGCAGATTTTCAGGTGAAGAAAAAGGTCAGTTTAAACCCACAACATCCGTTGGTACCAACGGATGTGCTGCGTTGGTGTGAACAAGCCGGCTTTAGGGTGCTGGCTAAAACCGGGGTGCGCTGTTTTCATGATTATTTACGCGATCGCAGCCAGCAGCAAAGCCACTTTGAGCAGTTGCTGGCGCTGGAATTACAATACAACCGCACTGAGCCTTATGCATCGCTGGGCCGCTATCAGCATCTGTTACTGCAGGTGGTTTAGTCAAACTCAAATTTGTAGAGTAAATCCACGGCGTTATCTAAACTGTTTACCGCCTCCAGATACAGGTTGCGCATTAAGCGGTAGCGCAGGGTAAATTCGCCAACAGCATTAAAAATGCCATAGCCGTATTTAACCTGCAGATCGCGTGACAAGTAACCGCTCACGGTTACCTGCGAGTTATCTCCGGCACCGGCAGTATCCAGCGTAAGATCGCGCACACCAAAAGCTTCACCCAGCTCGCCAACCAAAGCGCCGGTAGACGAGATCGACATACCAATCAGGCTGGTGGTAAGTGCTGAACCGGCGCTGCCGGAATCGCTGCCGATATCCCGGCCCATCAGCAAATACGCTAACGCATTAGCCTGGGGTTTTGCCGGCTCGGAAAAAATGCTGACAGTGGGGTCATCTGCCGGGCCGGTAACACGGATCCCGGCAATAACATCATCTTCCATATTGGCTGGATTACGGATGGCTTCAACATTTAAAAATGGCTGGTCTGCCGGGCCGTTAAAGCTCATTTTGCCCTGACGGATCAGTAAGTCCTGACCATAAGCGCGAAAGGTACCGTCTTGCAGGCTGACATCGCCATTGACCGTTGGCTGTTGTTTCGGTTGCTGGCGCACTCTTAAGCTACCGCTGAGACGGGTTTGCAGACCAAAAGCCGATAACTGTACCCGCCTGCCCAGCACGACATTAACATCAGTTTGCAGCGCAAAAGCCGTTTGCTGCTCTGTCGGGATCGGCTGTAGTGCTTCGTCCAGCAACACCAGATCATCCGATAACCCCACCGCAGTTTGCGGCAGGCTGTCGATGTTGATACGGGCAAACGGAATTTGCACCGTGCCGCTAAGCGATGTCAGGCCGGGGCTGGCGGTTAAGGTTAAATCCGGTGCCACCTGTAACCGTGCCTGTGGAATTTGCAGGCTCAGCTCATCACCTTTTATTTTAACGCTTGCTTGCCAGTTATCTATCTGTGGCCATTTTGCATCACCATTTAAATCTATCCGGCCTTTGCTGGTGTTAACCAACCCCTGCAGCGTGGCTTGCTGTCCGTTAAACGTAAGCGCTATGTCGGCATCTGTTACATCTACCGGAGCTTGTTTACCGGCCAGTTTAAAGCCGCTTAGTGCCAGCTTGCCGTTAATGTCCGGATTGCTTAAATCACCGCCAAAGCGTAAGTCGCTGTTCAGCATGCCGGCAAGCTCACTGCTTTGCTCCAGCAAGGGTTGCAGGAAGGCCAGGCTAAACTGCTGTAGCAGCAGCTTACCCTGCAATTGACGCGAGTCGGATTGTATATCGCTAATGCTGACTTCAGTTTGTAATGCGCTGTTGCTGTCAAACTGCCAATTCAGGCTGCCGTTAAGCGTATCGTCAGCCAATGCTGCATCCAGCGCCCAGCGTTGCCAACTCAGTGTCAGGGGCTGTTCTGCCAGATAGTGCCAGTCGCCGCTGCTGCCATTAAGCTTAAGTTGTGCCTGCGGTTGTTGGCCCGGTTGCCAGTTAGCGCTGACATAAGCATCAACATGGCCTTGTAAGGCCATCTGCGCGGGTAAAAAATCAGCCAGAGCGGATAAAGCAAACTGTTGTAGTTTAAACTCAAGTGCTATCTGCCCGGCGCTGAGTAGCAGTGGTTTAACCGCGCACAGCTCAGCCGGGGCTTGCTGCCAACAGTGCGGCTGCACAGTTAACTGCGTATTGGCAAAGCGGTAATCCAGCGCCGTGCTGTCAACCAGTTGCCAGGGCCCCGCCAGGCTGTCCAGCCTGGCGGATAGCAAGGTACCCTGCCAGTACTCGTTTGCTTGCAAACTGCCGGTCAGTTCTATGGCGGCATTGTGCTCAGCACCGCTCAGTTGCAGTGTCAGTTGATGCTGTAATTCGCTGCCGCTGAGTGTCAGCTGCAGTTGGTCAATACTTTGCTGCTGATATTTGGCGTTGCTGGCTTGCAGCAATAGCGTTGTAGTGAGATTACGCTCGCTGTTTACGCTAAGGTTGGTGTCAAGCGTTAACTGCTGCAGGCTGGCGTCCTGCCATTGCAGGGCGTTGGCTTCAAGCGTGCCTGTCAGCTTTGGTGTCTGGCGTTGACCGGTAATATTAAAGTCGGCGCTGATATCGCCTTGTGCGCCGCTTATGCTTTGCGCCAATGTCGGTATAGCAACCTTCATTGTCAGTTGCCACTGCTTATCCAGTGAGCCGGTCAGTTGGATCTGGTTTTGGGCATGGCGCAGCGTCAAGCCGGGCGTTTCTAATGTATAGTCGCCTTGTCCGCTGTTATCAGCAGCGCTTAAACTGCCGTCGAGTTTAAGCTTGTAGTCACGCAAGGTGCCGTTAAGGTTTAATTCCGGTAAGGCTAACTGCCAGCCGCCTTGTGGCGTCAACCGGCCGTTAAACTGCATATTGCCATTTAGCTCACCGGTATAATCCGGCCAGAATTGGTCCGGCTGAATGTCGCTTAACTGCGCTGTGCCAAGCCAGCTTAGTTGTTGCTGCCAATTCAGCTCAGCCTGACCGCTAAGCTTGCCGCCAAGGCTGTTAACCACGATGTTTTCCAGCGTTACAGCGGTCAGGCTGCTATGGCCATTTAATTGCACACGGCTGGTTGGCAGTTGGTTACCGCTCAGGGCTAATCCGGCATTAAAATGCAATTGCTCCAGGCTGCCGTCGGCGGCTATTTGCAGCTGGCTTAGTTGTACTTCTGCTTCACCGCTAAGCGGCCATTGTAACTGTGTGGCATTTAAGCTGGCATTCACCGGCAGGGCACTGTCTAACAGGTTTAGCCACAACGATAATTCAGCATCCAACAGCTCACTGGCTTTGGCCTGCAGTTGCAAGTTACTTAAATCACCGTCCAGCGTCAGGCGCAGGCGCTGACCGGCCAGCGCTGTGTCTTGCAGCAACAGCCGGATATCGGCTTTTAGCGGATAGTTGTCAACCGGCTCTAACCTGGCTGAGGCATACAAGGTTGCCAGCGGATGGCGGATATCCAACTGAGTCAGCGTGATTTGCTGTGGCAGCAGTTGCAGGCTGAATGCCAGCTCACTCAGGGTGTGTGCTTCAGGCTCAGCGCCTTGCTGCAGGGTGAAATCAGTCAGGCGAAAACGGTCGATAAACAAACTCAGTGGCAAGGAAATATCTTGTAGCTGCGGCACCTGGTAGGCAAAGGGGGCATCAGCAGCGTCAGTAGTTTGCGGCAGAGTCAGGACAACCTGCTGCCAGTTCGGCTGATTAAGTTGTATTTTATTGCCCCAAAGGGTGCCGGCAGTGCTGAATTGTTGCCAGCTTAATGTCGTGCCGCCAGCTTCCACTGTGGCATCGTTCAGTTGCAGCTGAGTAATATCAATGGCAAAGGGTAGCCATAAGCTTGCTGCGGGTTGCGCTGGATCTGCCGGCGGATTGTCGCTGTCAGCAATAGTAAGCTGCATGCCTTGCAGTGCCAGTTGCTCTATACAGAGGGTAAAGCGCAAAAAACAGCCGTTGTTAATCTGCAGGGTACTTTGCTCTAGCGTCAGGGTTAGTGCGTCATCTTGCCAGCGTAAACCATACAAAGTGTTGCCGCCGAGCAGGCTGCCCTCGCTGCGCTCAACACTAAAGCTACTGACCGCATGCTGCGCCAGCCACAGATTAAAACTTAACCCGGCTGAGGTATAAAGCAATGTAAATACTATGGCAATAAGTGCTGCACACGGCAGCACCAGTGTCCAATGCAGCCACTTTAACGCGCGTTTTAGCCAATGCTTAGCCGTTTGGTTGCTCATAATTCCGGCCCCAGGGCAAAGTGCAGTTGAAAACCGTTGTCCGGGCCATCCAGCCCCCAAGCCAGGTCAAGCCGCACCGGGCCAACGGGGGAGGCCCAGCGCACGCCGAAACCGACGCCCTGCACCCAATCGGGCTTATCATCCCAGGCGCTACCGTAATCACTGAATGCCGCCAGCCACCAGTTACCTTTAACACGGTACTGATATTCCAGCGCCGCGGTTGCCATATAGCGCCCGCCGGTCAGCTCATCATCGCTGTTACGTGGCGATACGGTTTCATAGCCGTAACCACGGATACTGTTATCGCCACCGGCAAAAAAACGGAGTGAAGGCGGTAGTTGCGACAAACCTTCCATCAGAATAGCACCGCCATCAAGCCGGGTAACAAAGCGATGATTATTACCGGCACTGCCAATCCAGCCCAAACGGCTGCGCAAGCGCACAAAACTGGCATCAGAGCCCCAGGCTTCATCTGATACCTCAACTCCCAGCAATATGCGGTTGGCAGAGGAGGGCATTGGCCCGCCTGACTGTTTGGTGCGGTTGTAACTTAACCCGGGCATAATCAGGCTGATGCTGTCATTTTGGTCTGCCTGGACAAAGTCTTCATACAACCAACGTACAGACGCTGTACGGTACCAGTCACTTTTCAGCAACCAGTGGCGCTCTAATGCCAGGTTAGACTCACGGCTTTGCGTGTCCTGATTATCACGATTCTTAAAACCCAGCTGTACCTGATAAAAGTCGTTGGCAACGCTGGCCAAAGGCAGTTTGTAGGCAGCCTCTACGCTTTGCTCTATCTCGGACAGCGCCAGCTTGCTGCTCAGACTATGGCCGGCTTTATTTAGCCAGGGCTTATTCCAGTTTAGTTTCAACCTGGTTTTTACATCGGTAGAGTAGCCGATACCGGTTTCTATAATGTTGCGCCGTTCCGGTTGCAGCGCCACGTTAATCGGCAGCGTAAAATCCTGCATCTGTGTGGTGTCGCCCTCAACTAAAATGGACGAAAACCAGCCGGTAGTGGCTAATGCCTGGTTAAACTCGCCCAACTGACTGGCCAGATAATGATCACCGTGGTTAAAGGGCACTAAAGAGCGTAGCCCGGGCTCTGCTATTTGGTTGCCACTAAAACTGACGTCACCAAATTTGTAGCGCGTACCGGAGTTAAAGTGTAAACGGACAAAAGCTTGTTTCAGCTCAGGCGCGACCTCAAGCCGGGCTTGGGTAAAATCAGCGTCAAAGTAGCCTTTGCGTAGTGCCAGACTTTTTAAGGCACTTTTGAAACCATCATAGGCGCCATGGTGCAGTACCTGGCCTTGCTTAGGTGCCTGAGTTGCCAGTAAGGCGGCAAAATCTCTGTCGGTTGTGGCGTCGCCGGATAATTGTATGTCGCTTTCGCTGATACGCACCGGCTCGCCGGCTTGTACGTTAATTTGCAGTAGCCGCGGTGTGGCTTTGTCGTGGGTTATGCTGATTTCGCTGTGGTAATAACCCAGCGCCTGTAAAGCGGTCTGGATTTCCTGCTGTAATGTGGTTTGAAACCGCAAGCCGGGCGTATGGTCGGCATCAGTGTATTTTTGCAGATAAATATCGATATTGTCGCGCAAAGCGCCATTTACACCGCTGATTTTAAACTGATATGTTGTATCCGAACGCGCGGGGAAACTAACGCTTAGTATGGCTGCCAGCATTGTTGAAATAAAGAAACCGCGGTTTTGCATCGGCGTGGAGAAATCCCGTATTAAGAAAATGAAAAGAAATCGAATGCGGGGGCTATTATGGCTCACACAGCTTGCTAATGTATACCGTGTTGCATAAATCGAGACTGAACAGACAGGCTAATATGCGGATAATACAACAGCATGGTACAACTGAAGGGCTGATTTCAGTTATACTGCCGACATTGTAAAGCGGTAGTAAAACCGCCATCTGACAAGGGCAGTACTATGAAAAGTGTTGTTATCAGCGGCTCGGGCCTGTTTACGCCTCAGCATATTATTACCAACGACGAATTGGTAGCCAGCTACAACCAGTATGTAGATCAGTTTAATGCGGAACATGCCGACGCTATTGGCCGTGGTGAAACGCCGGCGCTGGAGCATTCCAGCAGCGAATTTATTGAAAAAGCCTCCGGCATTAAAGCGCGGCATGTGTTGTACAAAGACGGTATTTTAGACGTTGAGCTGATGCGGCCGGTATTTGACCGCCGCACTGAAGAACAAGCGCCGGAAATGGTAGAGATGGCGCTGTCGGCTGCGGGTGAAGCCATGGCGCAAGCCAATAAAACTGCTGCAGATATTGATTTGATTATCTGTGCCGCCTCAAATATGCAGCGACCTTACCCGGCATTATCAATTGAGCTGCAACAACTATTGGGTGTTGCCGGTTACGCTTTTGATATGAATGTGGCCTGTTCGTCTGCTACCTTTGCCATCAGTAACGCGGTAAATGCTATTCGTGGCGGCACGGCTAAAGTGGTATTGGTAGTGAACCCGGAATTTGCCTCGCCACAGGTGAATTACCGCAGCCGCGACAGCCATTTTATTTTTGGTGATGTGTGTACCGCTACCATCATTGAAGCAGAGGACAGCTGTACAGCGGATAATGCATATCGCATCAACGGCATGCGGCTGAAAACCGAGTTTTCCAACAACATCCGTTGCGATGTCGGTTATACCGAACATTGTTTACCGGATGATCCCCTGGTACCGTTTTTTAAACAACAGGGCCGCAAAGTGTTTAAAGAGTTGCTGCCGATAGTGGCTGATGTTATTCAGGCCGAAATGGCAGAGCAGCAGGTTAAACCGGAGCAACTGAAGCGATTGTGGCTGCATCAGGCCAATATTAATATGAATATTTTTGCCGCGAAGAAAATTCTCGGCCGCGATCCTCTGCCGGAAGAGGCCCCCCTGGTGCTGGATACCTATGCCAATACCGCCTCAGCCGGCTCAATTATTGCGTTCCATAAATATAAGCAAGGTATTAACTCAGGCGAGCATGCCATTTTGTGCTCGTTTGGTGCCGGTTACTCAGTGGGCTGTTTAGTACTGCAAAAATGCTGATATAGCGTGATAAACAAACGGGCAGCCCGGGCTGCCCGTAAATGTCGGTTACAACCGTTCTGTTATAACTGTGCTTTTATAACAGCACTACCGAGTTATGATCATAAGATACCGGCGACGGTTGATAACTGTCAGCGGCGTCATCGTTCAGCCAGGTGCCACCGTTTACCAAATAGCGGAATTGATAAGCTTTATTTTTTTCTAAATTCAACGTTGCGGTAAAATCGCCGCTTTTGCTTTTCTTCATTGGTAACGCGACCGGATCCCAGTCATTAAATTCGCCCAGCAAGGCGACTTGTTCAATATTTTCCAGCCGGTGCGCCGGCAAGGTAAACGTTACTTTGCACAATGGCTTGGTCTTCAGATATTGCTTACTGATACTCATAGTATTTCCCTTAATGTGTGCTCAAAGCGCTATAACCTTGTCTATCATGTCGGGTCTTTATGATGAAATAATGACCACTTTGTTATGTGAATCACCTTAGGTAATTTTTTCTTGCTTCGCAAATAATCCTTTTAAAGGTTGATATAACAAAAGTGATCTTGTTTGCCGCCGGTAAAGTTGTGTTGCAGTTGTAACAAGATATTATGCCGATTGACTTGTCGGGCTGCTGGTAACAGCATGCAACTGAGCATTAGTAATAGCTGAATTTAGTGGCAAGCTAATAACCACGGGCGTTCGATTAAGTGTGCCAAATGGCTTTTTTCTGCCACAGATGCGGTGTTTGCAACGGCTGTTACCTACACTGATACAAAGCGTAACATTCACAGCGTTACTTTCTTGCGGTGGCGTTTTAGTATATCGGCAGTAAAACAGCATTGTGGAAGACAAAAAAGATGGCAGCAAAAATTATAAAAATCGCTATTCCCGTGGTCATTATTGCCGTGGCCGTGGTGGCATCAATGAGTTTAACCAGTATGCGCAAGCCGCCGGAGAAAAAAGAAGAACAACGGCCGGCTATTCTGGTGAACGCCGACACGATAAAGCCGCAGGATTTGGTGTATCGCATTCAATCGCAAGGTACCGTGCAACCCAAACTGGAAACCAGTTTAAGCTCTGAAGTTAATGGCCGTATTGTGGCAGTGGCAGAAAACTTTATCGAAGGTGGCTTTTTTAACAAAGGTGATTTGCTGGTGCGGGTAGAGCAGGCAGATTATCAAACCAATGTAAAAGCGGCAGAAGCCAGCCTGGCTAATGCGCAATCAGCCCTGGAAGAGGAAAAAGCCCGTGGTCGTGTAGCGGAAGAGGAGTGGCGCTCTTTTACCGCCGGTAAAGCTCCGGAATTAGGGTTACGCCGGCCACAACTGGCCGGTGCCCTTGCGACAGTGCGTTCGGCGGAAGCAGAATTGGAGCGGGCATTACGTGACCTGGCCCGCACTGAAATTCGCGCACCCTATGCCGGCATGGTAAAAAGCCGCGATGCTAACCTGGGCCAGTTTATCAGCCGCGGTACCAGTGTCGGTATGATTTACGGCACTGACGTAGCGGAAATTCGTTTACCGCTAACCGATAATGATTTGGCTTTTTTACAGGTGCCGGACTTTACCAACGACAGCATCGAACCGGAAGTAGTGTTAACTGCCGCGGTAGCCGGCCGCATTATGCAGTGGCCTGCAAAATTAGTGCGCACTGAAGGCGTACTGGATGCACGCAGCCGGGTAATTTATGCCGTTGCTGAAGTAACCGACCCTTACCAACGTGTGAACCAAAAACACGCGCCATTGCGTTTCGGTCGTTTCGTCCAGGCGCAAATATTGGGTGACGCAACCGAACAGGTGGTGGTGATCCCGCGGCATTTGCTGTTAGCGCAGCAACAGGTGCTGGTGGTGGACAAAGACAACCAGTTACAGTTTCGCGCGGTAGTGTTAGAACGTGCTGACGAACAATCGGCGTATATCCGCTCCGGCTTTACTGAAGGTGACCGCTTAGCTACCTCTGCTATTGCCAACCCACTGGCGGGTACTTTGGTGAGGGTTGCAGCAGATGAAGCGGCACAACTGGCAGAGAAAGCGGCGAATCCGGATGCTGCCGTGCTGACCAGCCAGGTTAAGGAGTAAGCCATGGATACCAATAAGGGCATTATTGCCTGGTTTGCCCGCAACAGCGTGGCAGCCAATTTATTGATGGCAATTATTCTGGTGGCTGGTGTGGCATCGCTTTTTACCATTAAAAAGCAAATTTTCCCCGAAATAGTGCTGGAACAAGTCAATATCCGTGTGCCGTATCTTGGCGCAGCACCACAAGAGGTGGAAAGCGGTGTTATAGAAAAAATTGAAGAAAGCTTGCGGGGCGTTAACGGTATTAAACGCATCCGCTCTACTGCGGTTGAGGGGTTGGCAACGGTACGTGCCGAGATTGCCAGCAACTACGATATTCAGGAGGTGATGGACGAGATTAAAACTCAGGTCTCGGCGATATCGTCGCTGCCGGAACAAACCGAAAAACCGGTGGTGTACCGCGTAAGGTTTCAAAGTAATGTGATGTGGTTGTCGCTGTATGGTGATGCCGGTGAGCGCACATTGAAAGAACTGTCAAAAGATGTGCGCGATGAGCTGAAAAAGCTGCCCGGCATCAGCAAAGTGGATGTGGTAGGCGCACGTGATTATGAAATTGCTATCGAACTGTCTGAGCTGAAATTAAAAGAGTACGGTCTGACATTTGATCAGGTTGTCACGGCCATCCGTGGCAGTTCGGTTGACTTACCCGGTGGTTCTATCAAATCTGAGAGCGGCAATATTTTGCTGCGCACCAAAGGTCAGGCGTACTTTGCGCAGGACTTTGAAGATATAGTCCTGCTGACATTTGCTGACGGCACCCGCTTAGCCTTAAAAGATATTGCCACTATTAATGATGGCTTTATTGAGCGTGAAGACTTATCCACCTTTGATGGTAAAAACTCGGTATCAATCCGTGTTGATGCGGTCGGCGATGACAATACACTGAAAATTGCCGCACAGGTAAAAGCCTACGTTGAACGCAAACAGAAAGAGCTACCACCGTCGGTATCCATCGCCCATTGGGGTGACTCCAGTTACTACCTGCAGGGCCGGCTGGATTTGATGAGCAATAACCTGCTGATGGGAGCTTTTCTGGTACTGCTGGCGTTAACGCTGTTCCTTGAGTTCCGCATTGCGTTCTGGGTTATGGTGGGTATTCCGGTTTGTTTTCTCGGTGCTATGGCCATGCTGCCGTTGCCCTTGTTTAATGTTTCGATCAATATGATCAGCCTGTTTGGTTTTATCTTAGTGCTGGGCATAGTGGTGGATGACGCCATTATTATCGGTGAAAGTGCCTACAGTGAAATTGAGAAACGCGGTAAATCGGCCGAAGCTGTTATCGCCGGGGCGAAAAAAGTAGCCATGCCGGCCACCTTCGGCGTGTTAACGACTATCGCGGCTTTTACACCGATGTTAATGGTGGGCGGTGCCCAGGCGCCGATTTGGGGTTCTATTGCCTGGGTGGTAGTACTCTGTCTGATTTTCTCGTTGGTCGAATCGAAAATGATCCTGCCTGCGCACATTGTTAATATGGACACCAAGCCGTGGGACCCAAACCGCAAAGGTTTATTTTACAGCATCGGCCGTGCTTGCAGTAATGGTTTAAAAGCGGTGCGCGAAGCCGTAGCTCGTGCTATGCAGAGTTTTGTTACCAAGCGCTATCAACCTTTTGTCGAACGTTGTATTCAGTATCGTTATATCACCATGGCAGCGTTTTTTGCCATGCTGATCCTGATGTTTGGCGTGCTGGGCGGTGGTTTGGTACGATGGGTATTTTTTCCGAATATTCCCAGTGACTTTATCAATGCTAACCTGACTATGCAGGAAGGCTCGTCCAATCAGGCTACGGTTAATGCTATGCGTGAAGCAGAGGCCGCGCTGGTAAGGGCAAATGATAAACTTAATGCAGAATACGACGAAGATATCGTCAAGCACAGGCTAATGTTCCTTGAAAGCGATACCGGTGGCCAGTTAGTGGTTGAGCTGGAAAAGAGCGAAGGCCGTGAAATTGACGGCTTTGAAATTGCCAATCGCTGGCGCGCTGAAATGCCGGAAATTCCGGGATTAAAAGCCTTTAAAATTAATGCTTCAACCGGTGGTGGTGGTGCTGCCGATATAGCGCTGCAACTGCGTGGCACTAATCTGGACAACCTGAAGCTGGCAACTGAAGAGTTAAAATCGCGCTTAGCTGAATATGCCGGAGTGTACGATATTGAAGACAACCTGCTGGGCGGCAATGACGAAATTGTGCTGCAGCTGAAACCTGAAGCGCATATTTTGGGCTTAACGCTGGCCGATGTGGCGCGTCAGGTACGGTATGGCTTTTACGGTGCCGAAGCGCAGCGCGTGCAGCGCGACGGCGAAGAAGTCAAAGTTATGGTGCGTTATCCGCGTACCGATCGCAGCTCTGTCGGCAGCCTGGAAAATATGCGCATTCGCACCGCAGACGGTGGTGAAATCCCGTTTGCTCAGGTCGCCAGCTATACTATGCAGCCCAGTTTCAGTGCCATTAACCGTGTAAATGGCGAACGCGCTGTTACTATTACCGCAGCTGCCGATAAAACCACAGTGGAGCCGGGTAAGGTGGTAGGAGAAATGCGTAAAACGGTGATTAAAGAAATTACTGATAAGTATGAAGGCGTGACCGGTGAGCTCGATGGTGCCAGCCAGGACGAAATGGATGCGCAAGCTGATTTACTCAAAGCCGGAGTGTTCGCGCTGTTCTGTATCTATGCCTTAATGGCAGTACCGCTTAAATCGTACAGTCAGCCGCTTATTATTATGAGCGTGATCCCGTTTGGTTTAGTCGGTGCTGTAGTAGGGCATATGGTGCTTGGCCTGAGTATGAGTATTATGTCGATCTTTGGCCTGGTAGCGCTGGCCGGGGTGGTGGTAAACGACTCGCTGGTAATGGTCGACTTTGTTAATAAAGCGCGCGAGGAAGGGTTGTCTATCCGTCAGGCAGTGTCACAAGCCGGTGCGCAGCGCTTCCGTGCAATATTGCTTACCTCGCTTACCACCTTTGTCGGCCTGGCGCCGATAGTGCTGGAAAAGAGCTTACAGGCAAAAATTGTGGTGCCGATGGCGGTGTCACTGGCGTTTGGTATTTTGTTCGCCACCATTATTACCCTGGTACTGATACCGGCGCTGTATGTAATACTGGAAGATGTGAAAAACCTGTTTCGCAGTAAAGAGCGTAAAATTGATACCCGCATAGCGCAGATGCAGCAAGACTGATGTATTGAGGTTAAGGGAAATAAAAAGGCCACGCAATTGCGTGGCCTTTTTGTTTTAGCTTACAGCTTAATAGGCTTGAGTGTGCACATCGCGCACGGCACGGCCGGACGGATCGGTCATTTGTGCCATTTTTGCATCCCAGGCTAATGCCTCAGGAGTAGAGCAGGCGACTGATTTACCCCCTGGTACACAGGCGATAGCGCCGGCATGCGGGAAGTGCTCTTCAAAAATAACCCGGTAGTAATAGGCCTCTTTGCTGTCCGGCGTATTTACCGGGAAGCGGAAGCTGGCAGTAGCCATTTGTTGATCGGTCACTTCTTTTTCCGCATGGGCTTTTAAGCTGTCAATCCAGCTGTAACCCACACCGTCAGAGAACTGCTCTTTTTGACGCCACAGTATTTCATTCGGTAACAAGCCATCAAATGCCTGACGCAGAATATGTTTTTCCATTTTGCCACCACCGCACATTTTTGCCTGTGGGTTTAAGCGCATGGCAACATCCATAAAATCTTTGTCGAGAAACGGCACGCGGGCTTCAATGCCCCAGGCCGACATGGCTTTGTTGGCACGGTTGCAGTCGAACATATGCAGCCGGTCTAACTTGCGTAAGGTTTCGTCATGGAACTCTTTGGCGTTGGGGGCTTTATGGAAATACAGATAGCCGCCAAACAGCTCATCAGAACCTTCACCCGACAGTACCATTTTAATGCCGGTAGCCTTAATTTTACGCGCCATCAGATACATCGGCGTAGAGGCCCGAATGGTGGTGACATCGTAAGTCTCAAGGAAGTACACCACGTCACGCAGTGCGTCCAGGCCTTCCTGCACAGTAAAGTGTACCGTGTGGTGCACTGTCCCTATGGCATCGGCTACTTTTTGCGCGGCAAGTAAATCCGGCGAACCGGCAAGCCCCACAGCAAAAGAGTGTAAACGCGGCCACCAGGCTTCAGACTCGTCATTATCTTCCACGCGGCGTTTGGCAAATTGCTGTGCAATAGCCGAAATAAGCGAAGAGTCCAGGCCGCCGGACAGTAAGACGCCGTAGGGTACGTCTGACATTAAGTGACTTTTCACGCTGTGCTCCAGCGCGGCTTTTAACTCAGTTAAACTGGCCTGGTTATCTTTTACCGCATCATAGCTTTGCCAGTCACGCTGATAGTACTTGCGCAGCTCGCCGATTTTGCTGTCGAAGTAGTGGCCCGGCGGAAACTCTTTAATTTGTTTGCACACCGGCACTAAAGCTTTTAACTCCGACGCGACAAACAGCTGGCCGTGTTCGTCGTAACCGTAGTACAGCGGAATAATACCGATATGGTCGCGGGCAATAAGGTAACGGTTTTGCTCAGCATCATACAAAATAAAGGCAAACATGCCCTGCAGCTGATCAATAAAGTCAGCGCCATGCTCCAGATATAGCGGTAATACCACTTCACAGTCTGACTTGGTTTTGAATGGGTAAGGGCTTGCCAGCTGCTTTTCGAGCTGCTTGTGATTGTAGATCTCACCATTCACTGCCAGAATGTGATTTCGATTATCATTAATCAGAGGCTGGGCGCCATTTTCAGTATCTACAATCGCCAGCCGCTCGTGCACTAAAATGGCATTGTCGTTATTCCACACGCCAGACCAGTCTGGCCCGCGGTGACGTAATAACTTGGATAACTGTAGCGCCTGCTGGCGCAAGGCTTTAACATCAGTTTTGATGTCAAGCACCCCGAATATCGAACACATGATAACCTCTATTAAATTAATTCGAATAAACCCACTGGTTTAAACACATTCTGCACCCTAAAGATTTCAACTTACACGTAGGCGGCAAGGCAATTTATCCCCTTGAGCTTAGCTGTACTAAGTGATAGGGGTAAAGTGTCGCAGCCAACACCCGTGTAGGTTGAAAGATGACGGGTACTTTTGGCAGTATGTACGGCTAAACGTACCCCCTGAATGTGCCATGCCATGCTAAAATTGCAAGCGCTTTTTCGCGCTTTTTGGAAGTAATTTATGCTGAGGGTTTTCAGCAACTGCAACAGATAAGACAGCTTATGCAAAAAACTGAAGTAAAAATCCGCTTTACGCCACCGGCAGACTGGAACACCGCGTTGCTGCTTGGCAACCCGATATTTGCTGATTTATGTCAGCGTTTCCGCTTTGATCAGCTAACAGATTACCCTGATATTGGCTGGCTTAATCAGTGCTTACCGCACTCTGGTGTGAGCTTTGTTGATAATGACACGCTTAGCGCCGATGGCCGCTACTATGAAGAATATATTTATGCCACGCAGTGTATACCTACCCGCAAGGACAACTGGCACGACTTTTTTGGTGCATTGATCTGGTGTTTATACCCAAAAACTAAAGCGCTGTTAAATCAGCTTCATATGGCAGAAATTGCTCAGCACGGCCTGAAACAGCGCAGTAAGCTACGGAATAAACTAACGCTGTTCGATGAATGCGGCGTAGTGATTTGCCTGGAACCTAAAGCCAATCAGCATGCTGAACTGCTGGGCCAGCATCAGTGGCAGCAAAGCTTTGTAACAAAACGCAGTGACTGGTGGCAAGGCATACGGCCAATGATTTTTGGCCATGCCATGTACGAAATGGCAACGGCGCCTTTTATTGGTTTAACGGCTAAAGCATTGTTCATTGAAGTACCGGCCGGTTTTAGCCAGTGGCCATTAACCGCAGCGTATCAGTATTTAGATAGCCAACTGCTTTTGCAGATAAAAAACGACGTGTTGTTAAGCTCGGAGCAATTAACACCATTACCGCTGCTAGGGGTACCTGGGTGGTATGCGGCTAGCCACCAGCCGCAGTTTTATGCTAATCAGGATTATTTTCGCCCCAGGCGGAATAAACCGATGTTAACTTAACACCAGTTATACTTGGGGCAACTGCTCTATTTGGCTGCTTTTAGAGTGCCGCTCCATGATTTACTGATAACCCGCCACTGGCCGTCGATTTTGGTCATGGCCAGATAATCTATTCCTAGCCATTGTGGGTAATCCAGCATCACTTTCACCACAGCGCCGGTGTCAGTGATATCCAAAATTTGATACTGACGGTGACGCTGATCTTCATCTGGGGCAGGTTGAAAACCTTTAGCCCATTCTTCACCCGATACACTGATAACTTTTTGTTGCTTGCCAGAGTAGCCGACTACTACTGTGTCTTTTAGGATCACCCGAAAGGCGGTTGGTGCACTGCCTTGTTCAAAAGCTTGCATCATGGTTTGCATGGCGCTGTCGATGGCTGCATATTCGGCATGTTGTTGCACAGAAACTTGTGCACTGACATTAGTGTTTGCAGCGGCAGACACAATCCAGCCAAGACTCAGACAAGTTACAACTAAGGATTTTGCAAATGTGTTCATAAAACTGGTTTCCTTTTAAATGAAATAAACGATTAAGGTTGGGTAACGGTTGGCTTCTGCTTTTGCAGAATGTTTACAACGGCGCTGGCAACTAAAGGTGCAGACGGATAGTTCTGGCCAGTGACTAAACGGCCATCCACTTCGATATAGGGTTTTTCCGGATCCGGCGCTTTAAACAAGCCACCATGCTCTTCAATGGTCTGGCGCATTAGAAACGGCAAGTGCTTAAAATAAGCGGCTGACTGGTCTTCATAGTATTCCGGGTAGCCAGTGACACGTTTACCTGCCAGTAAATACTGGCCGTTGCTGAGTTTCAGACGGACAATACCTGCAGTGCCATGGCATACAGCCGAAATCACGCCACCATTTTTCTCATAAATATGCCGGGAGATGTCTTGCAGCCGGACGTCATCCACCACCTGATACATGGCGTTACTACCCCCGACGTAATACACCGCCTGGTAACGACTGGCATCAATCTCGTCCGGTGTATGAGTTTGGGTCAGGCCCGCCATAATGCGCTGATCTTTCAATCGTTCGATTAAGCGTGGACCCAGCACGGTCGGGTCTATCGGCACTGCGCCGCCGACAGGGGACACAAAGTCGATGGTATAACCTGCGTTATGGAAGGTATCCCAGGCATTTACCACTTCGCCAAAGCTGATGCTGGCAGGCACAGTGGAGTTACCGTGGAATTTACTGCTGGACAACACAAACAACACATGACCAGCTGGGATTGCTACTGTGTCGGTTTGGGCGTTGCTGGCTTGCACTGACGTTATAAAGCCACTAAACAGCAAGCACAGCAGCAGGTGATAACATTTTTTCCAAATCATAGTGAAAAGCTCCGTATCAGTTAAAGGAGCATTCACCTTAAGCGAAAATGATTTAAATCAAAGTCTTGTTAGCTGTTCCCGCACTACTGAAACCTGTTTCCGTAGTGTTCGAATGCTCGCGGAACAAGGCAGGTGTACAACCATTGGCCTTTTTAAAGGCAGCGTAGAAGGTTGACATCGACTGAAAACCAGCAGCCTCAGCAATAGCCTCTAGCGTTTGAGCAGGTTGCTGCAGCAACAGGCGTTGGGTTTCGACCACCCGCAATTGTGCAACATAGTGTTTAAACGGCGTGCCGTTATTGTCATTTAGCAACTGCGACAAGCGGGCCTGAGGAATGCCCAAACGCCGCGACACCCGGGCAAGCGTCAGGCTTGGGTCAAGATACAGCCGTTCACCTGACATTAAATTAGCCAGCTGCTGCAACTCAGAGGCCGCTTCAGCTGCGGGAATTCGCCTGTCCTGATAAGGTTCAACCGGCGCCTGACCTTGCCGCAAGCCCCAGGCGACGGCCCCACAAAGGTAAAGCACAAAGGAAAACGACAAAGCCCCAACAATATAAGAGGTAAAACCTGAGGTTAAATACGCCAGCCAGATCAGCCAAAGCCCGGCGGTGACACCAAGCAGCAACAGTCTGGCGCTGCCTGCGGGCAAACGATGGCGCTGCTGCACCAGCAAAGCCGTGCTTATCAGCAGATAAATGAGCCAGAGCCAATTGCCAGTGCTGACAATAGCGCTATGCCAGAGTGAAGCATAGTCAGCATAAGGAAAAAACAGATTCAGACTAACGGCCACTATGGTCAGCAGGCTGCCATGCACCAGCTCAAAACGCCCCCATTCGCCGGAGGTACAGAGATTGGTGCGGGTGAAAAAATACAACGAAGGGCCAATCAACAAACAAGCGGTCAAACCGGCCTGCATCACCGAAGCCGGTGTATCGGGCAGGAAATAAAAGGCTACTGATTTACCGGTGCGCACGCTGACCATTAAAATCAGCACGGCAAGAGCGCGTTGCGCCACAGATGCTTTACCGGCAAACCAGAGATACAGCGCCAACGCCAGGCCATTAAATGCACCAAGCGCAGAGAAAAAAAACAACAGGTGTTCGCTTAACATTTAGTCCACTCCGCGGGGCAACACTTCGCTGCCGAATCATCCTGTGATTCGGGTTAATCTGCAATGGGTTTTTACCACTAATAAACAGGGCCTGGTTTAATATGATGACTCGCCATTTCGTGGCGGAGATCTGTGCGCTTTAACAGCTGCTTACAGTTTTGTTGATGCTAAATTGCACGAACAAATTGCTAACGAGGCAGTACTTCTTGATAATCAACAGCTAACGCCTTTGCCATTGCCGGGCGTGCCGCGCTGGTATAACGACAATGAAAGCGCCGGCTTTTATCACAATACTGACTACTTCCGGCCGCAGCGCAGCACTTAGCGGCTTTAACAACAGGATGGTTGCATGATTGAAATTCAGGATTTAGCCAAAGCCTTTGTGCTTAGTAAAAACAACAAGTTATCGGATACTGAAAAACAAGATGTACGTTACAGCAAAGACGCCTTTCACTCAGTGCGTAATGTCAGTTTCAGCTGCGGCAGCGGTGAGGTGTTGGGATTGTTGGGGCCAAACGGCGCCGGTAAAACCACTACCTTACGTATGCTGTCTACGGCGCTGAAACCTGATACCGGCTCTGTGCTGTTAAACGGCGTCGATGTACTGAAACAACCGGTAAAAGCGCGGCAGCAAATTGGCTTTTTGTCGGCGGATACCGGTTTATACGGTAAGTTAACGGCGTTTGAAAATATCGCCTATTTCGGCCGTTTGCACGGTATGAGCGAAAGCGCATTAAAGCAGCGCATCGATGAGTTGTTTACGTTGTTAAATATGCATGATTTTGCTAACCGTCGGGCTGACAATATGTCTACCGGCATGAAACAAAAAACTGCTATTGCCCGTGCCGTAGTGCACAGCCCGAAAGTGGTTATTCTGGATGAACCCACAACCGGGCTGGATATTATGACGGTGCAAACGGTACTGGATTTTATTAAAGGCTTAAAAGCAGCCGGTACGCCGGTAATTTTTTCTACCCACCATTTAGATGAAGTGGCCTCCTTGTGTGACCGGGTGGTAGTGATTGATAAAGGTATCAGCGCCTTTTCCGGTGATATTCAGCAGTTTAAAGCTTTGTCCGGCAGCGGTGATTTACGCGAAGCGTTTTTATCGGTGTTACAGGGCAGTGTCAGCACACAACAGCAAGGAGCAGCATAAATGTGGCAGGTTTATTTTAAAGAACTTACTGAACTGATGCGCGATAAAAAAACGCTGATCTTTGTGATTTTGCTGCCGATTTTTATCTTTCCGGTGATCTTTGGCGTAATGGGCCTGGTGTTGTCCAGCACCACCAACAAAGCCATGCAGGAGCAGCACCGCTATGTAATTATTAACGGGCAGCAAGCACCGGAGTTTGCCGACGCCTTGTTTTATCACAAAAATTTTAAACAGCTAACGACAGACAAAACCACAGAAGCCGAGCTGGTAGCCGCTATCCGCAACGACGAATTTGATGTGGCAATAGTAGTACCGGCAGACTTTTCTGCTAAGCGCCAGCTGGTTGAGCAAGCGCAGTGGCAGGTTATTTATAACCAGTCATCACAATTTGATTTTATGTACCGTTACTTTACCGACCTGCTGGCCGATTTTAATGAAAAGCTGCAACGCGACACCTTAACGCAGTTAAATGTCGACCCTGCAAAGCTGGCGGCCATTATAAAACCGGTTGATGTGCAAAAAGTGGATACCGCGGCGAAGCGGGAGAATATCGGTGAAAAATTCGGTGCTGTTATCGCTTATATTTTAATTCCGCTATGTTTGCTCGGCGCGTCTTACCCCGCCATTGATATGGGCGCCGGTGAAAAAGAGCGTGGCACGCTGGAAACCTTACTGATTTGCCCGATAAGCCGGGTTAGCATAGTGCTGGGTAAGTTTTTAACGGTACTGACAACCGGCTTGGTCGGGGCGCTGATCACTGTGGGCAGCTTCGGGATTTGGGGCGCCATTATCGGCTCTTTTGGTGGTATGGCTGTAGTGCAGGAAGCCATGTCTGCCATTGCGATTACTGAGCTGCTGTTGATTTTCTCGCTGCTACTGCCCATTTCCGCAGTATTTGCTGCGTTGTTGCTGGCCATCTCTATCTACGCCCGCACCTTTAAAGAGGCGCAAAACTATATCAGTCCCTTGTCGATTATGATTTTTTTGCCGCTGGTTGCCGCGATGATGCCTGGGGTAGAGTTAAACGGTAAAACGGCATTGGTACCTATTATGAACGTGGCATTGGCCATTAAAGAGCTGATTAAAGGTACCGCCGATTACGCTATGCTGGCGCTGATCTTCGGCTCTACGCTGGTGCTGGCTGCTGTGGCTATCGGCTTCTGTGTGCATTGGTTCCAGCAGGAAAAAGTGCTGTTTCGTTAACAGGCTTAAACTACTGTTTATTTAACAACGCCGGCTTTATGCTGGCGTTGTTATTAGTAACGATTCAAGTTCACAAATACTATTGATAATAGTTCTTAATAATATTAAAATGCCGGCGTACTGTTATCCGGAGTGCTGTTATGTACGTGTGTTTATGCAAAGCTGTTACTGACAAAGCCATTAAACAAAAGGTGGCCGAAGGTGTATCGACTATGCGCGAACTGAAAATATGCACCGGTGTTGGCAGCCAATGTGGTAAATGTATCTGCCAGGCGCAACAAATTTTGCATAACGAATTAGTGCATATTTCAGACAACTCCTTAGAACTGGCGCAACCTGCAGCCTGATTTGCATTTATATGCTTATTTTTAGCATTTAAATTCTTAATCTATTCTTTTTCTTCAGCACACTGGTCATAATAACGCTCTTGATTTAGGCTAAGCACAGGCTTGGTATAACAGAGCGGTTATAGGCACAGTTATGGATAAAATAAAACAGGTTGCCATCGTCGGTGGCGTGCATGGCAATGAATTTTCGGGTATTTATTTAATTAAGCAATATCAGGCTAAACCAGATTTAGCCAGTCGCGCCAGCTTTAATACTGAACTGGTGTGGGCCAATCCCGAGGCGCATTATGCCAATAAGCGCTATCTGCACAGTGATTTAAACCGTCAGTTTAAAAATACCGATTTAGCCAACCCCCGGCTTGCCAATTACGAGCAAAGCCGCGCTAAAGTACTTAATGCCCAATTAGGCCCCAAAGGCGATGCTAAAACTGATTTGCTGATTGATTTACACAACACCACCAGCAATATGGGCGCCTGTTTAATTCTGACCCAAGCCGGCCCGTTTTATAATCAACTGGCGGCCTATGTAAAGATGATGATGCCCGAGGCGATTATCTCGCGCGATGAAGATCATTTTGCTGCAGAAGAGCACGCGCTGATGTGTACAGTCGGGCGTTACGGTGTATTGGTCGAGGTTGGCCCACAACCGCAATCAGTGCTGCGCCAGGATGTATTAGAGCTGATGGACTGCATGACACAGCATATTCTCGACTTTGCTGAACTATATAACAGCAACAGCTTACCGGCGTTACCGAAACAAACCGAAGCCTTTCGTTATTTACACAGCATTAAACTGCCAATGAATGACAAAGGTGAGCGCCTCGGTATGGTGCATAAAAATGTGCAGGACAAAGACTACCAGCCGATTAAGCCCGGCGACCCGATCTTTACCTTATTCGACGGTACAGAAATTTGTTACGACGGTGATGTGACGGTATACCCGACCTTTATCAACGAAGCCGCTTATTACGACAATAATCTGGCTATGTCATTAAATGAAAAAGTTGTTATTACGCTGGAATAATGTTGCTTGGTCTGACATCTGTATCATGATGATTATTTGGGTTTTCTTTTAGCAACTGCTGTGTTATTAAACTGTTGCAATAGTTCAATCCTGTTTTTCAGTGGTACAAGATGAAGTTTGAATGCCGTTTTTTTTCAATGCGTTACAAATGGTGGTTGGGGCTGTTGTTTTCGGGTTGCTGCCTTGCGCAACAACCGCTTCATTTGCTGACTGAACACAACCCGCCAGGGGAGTATCTGGATCCTCAGGGCGAAATAGCCGGTGTTACCGCAGAGCTGATCCGGGTTTTGCAGCAGCGCTTGGATGAGCCTGGTACTATGCAATTGATGCCATGGGGCAGGGCGCTTAATATCGCCAGAACCGCAGAGAATACGGCCTTGTTTGAAACGGTGCGCACCGCTGAGCGCGAGCAATGGTTTAAATGGGTTGGCCCGCTGAAACATTATCAAATTTCGCTGTATGGCTTAAAAGAGCGGCTGGGTGAGCGGCCGGACCTTAATGCGTTAGCACGGCATTATACCGCTTGCAGTTACCGCAACTCTGCTACGGTAGAAGAGATAAAGCGGCTGGGCTTTAGTGAAGGTAAAAACCTGATCTTAACCAGCAAATCCGGCGATTGCCTGGAAATGTTATTGTTGGGCAGGGTCGATTTAACGGCGGTTAATGAGCTGTCACTGCCTGAGTTTATCAGCGCAGTAGCCGCAGGCGGTAGCCAACTGGTATTAGTGAAATACCTGAGCGAACGTAAACGCTATCTGGCCTTTTCCCGTGATATTACTGATGAGCGTATTGCCCGCTGGCAGCAGGCATTAGAGCAAAGTTACCGTGATGGCACTATGCGTAAGTTATATCAGCCGGTCTATGCTGAAGCCATTATTCAGCGGCTGGAAGATTTTGCCGCTCAGCCAAAACACTAAAGCCAGCTGACGCTGGCTTTATAATGTTGATGTACCCGTAGTATTAAAGCGTGTCGTAACGCTCTTTCTTCTGAATTAACTCTATGGCGTAGTTGTCCGGGTCACGCACAAAAGCGATTTCAGTAGTACCGCCTTTTACCGGGCCGGGTTCGCGGCTGATTACACCACCTTTAGCACGGATTTTATCGCAGGCCTCGTACACGTTTTCCACTTCCAGTGCGATATGACCATAAGCATTGCCTAAATCGTAGCTGTCGGTATCCCAATTCCAGGTTAGTTCCAGCACAGTGTTTTCGCTTTCATCGCCATAGCCGACAAAGGCCAGCGTATATTTATACTCAGTGTTTTCTGACTGGCGCAGCAGTTTCATGCCCAGCACTTCGGTATAAAAGGCGATGGATTTATCCAGGTTACCCACGCGCAGCATGGTATGTAGCATTCTCATACAAACTCCTAATCGGTTTGGTGGTTAAACTCGCAGTGCAGGGGGGCAATGGTAACATATTCTGCTGTCCCGCAAGGATAGCGCAGTACCAAAAGCAGATATTCATTCTGGTATTAAACGTCTGAAAATCGTTGTATTGGTATGCATATAATGCCCAAGCCCGGTTCTTGCTTTATCAGGCGGGTTAACCCGGATTTGTCGCCGGCACAAATACCAGCTGTACCTGTAAGTTGTTGTAAGTTTTAAAGAAGCGGTGTAATGTTCTGTACCTGAGGGATCCCCTCGAATTTGACCATAGTATCAGCTCTTTTCCAGTTTGATTACTGACCAGTCAGACTCTGCTGCCCAGAGCATGATTTGTTGCCTCGCAGCTTGTATCTCTTCTGCAGTCAAACC